>HHCFJ05603__coassemble_4975_pt1 | contig 2363 bp, 2 predicted proteins | sample HHCFJ05603__metabat2_low_PE_006 | metagenome-assembled genome bin HHCFJ05603 | reverse complement strand
AAGGAAATCGCGGGTTACCACCTGACGGAAACACCAAGCAATGCGACAGGGAAGTACACGACGAACACACCGGACGTGACTTACGTTTACGCGCCGGATGAAGAAAGTGTGACCGTGCACTACCAAACGGCGGATGGCAAAGATCTGGTACCAAGTGAAACGCAAACCGGCAGCTACGGCAGTGGCTACACAACGAGTGCGAAGGAAATCGCGGGTTACCACCTGACGGAAACCCCAAGTAACGCAACCGGGAAGTACACGACAGATACGCCGGACGTGACCTATGTCTACGCCCCAGATGAGGAAAGTGTGACCGTGCACTACCAAACGGCGGATGGGACGGTCTTAGCTGACGATGAACATGCCACAGGCGTTTACGGTGGTGAGTACACGACGAGTGCCAAGAAAATTTCAGGCTATCACTTGACGGCAACACCAGGTAACGCAACCGGGAAGTACACGACAGATACGCCGGACGTGACCTATGTCTACGCCCCAGATGAGGAAAGTGTGACCGTGCACTACCAAACGGCAGATGGGACGCCGTTGGCCCCAAGCGAAACCTTGCATGGCGAATACGGCGGCACTTACACGACGAAGGCCAAGGAGATTGCCGGGTACCAGTTAGTGGCCACGCCTACAAATGCGAGTGGGACGTACACTGAAGATACCCCGGCGGTAATCTACGTTTATGTCCCAGCTCACAAGGGGGAGACGAACGAACCAACGCAACCAACCGCGCCGGTGACCCCAACGTCGCCAACCACGCCGGCAACGGATCAACCGGCAGCTACCACTTCAACACCTGCTCCCGCTGATCCGCACCCAATTTCAGGGGCGCAACCAATGGTTTCGACCCCGGTTGCTCGGGTCAGCCACCCAGCAACAGCACCTGCCAGCCGCTTGCCGCAAACGGGGAATGACTCTGCGGCGGCTTGGCAAGTCGCTCTTGGTGGCCTGATCGGCAGTCTGAGCTTATTAGCGCTGGTTAAGCGGAAACGGGCACAATAATCATTCCTAACTTAATAGCAACTGAGAAGCAACGAGCTTTTCGGCTGAAACTTAGCGAGCAACAACAAAAAGCGCTAGTAACCAACGTTTTCAGGAACGTGGTTGCTAGCGCTTTTGAATTTGTAAGACCTTTTTTCCCTGGTTACCACGGAAAGTTTTGTAAGTGGTCCGCTTCCGTAATCTGGCGCACGACCCGGCCGGGGTTGCCGACGACCAGCGAATTGGCCGGGACATCTTTGGTGACGACCGTCCCGGCCCCAATCACGCTGCCGGCGCCGATGGTGACCCCGCCTAAGACGGTCACGTTACCGCCGAGCCAGCAGTTGTCTTCAATCGTAATCGGGGCGCCAAATTCGTAATCCAACAGCTGGCCGTCGACTTCGCGCAAATTGCGTTGTTGGTACCTTAAGGGATGCTTGGCGGTCAAGAGGCTGACGTTAGGGCCCAGCATCACGTTGTCGCCGATCGTCACCGGGCAGGTGTCCAGGACGGTCAGATTAAAGTTGGCGTAAAAATTATCACCGACGGTAGTGAAACGCCCGTAGTCAAACTGGATTGGGCCTTGCAGGTAGATGTTTTGCCCGTGAGCACCCAGTAATTCCGCGAGAATGGCCGCCCGCTGTTCGGTTTGATCATCGTAGGTCAGATTGTAATCGTGGCTGAGCCGGTGGCCTTGGCGCGCATAGCGGTTTAATTCCGCCGTGGCGGGGGTGTAGGGTTTGCCCTCCAGCATGTTGCGGGTGTTGAGTTCCATTTTCAAATCCTCCTCAAATCACATTCCTCCTTATTTTACTGGAACCGCTTACATAAATAAAGTAACTGCTAAGTTAATTGAAGGTTATTTTGTTGTTCACGAGCGTCGCTAAATGCTATGATGCAAATGAAGATAAAAGAATCAGGGGATGTTAATGATGGTGGAAAACAACCTTGGTAAAAATGACATGCGCCAAAGTAGTAAAGCGAGCATTAAGTTAGTCAACTTTTGGCAGCTGGCCTACCAACAGGAAAAAGCCTGCGGTAGTTTTGACACGCCAGAAATTGACTGGGAGGATGATTTGGAAAGCACGGATTTTGATTAATGCCGCCTACGCAAAAAACGCCCCGGAGCACCTATCAAATGGTCCGCACGGGGCGTTTTGCTGATCAGCAATCTGCTTACTATGCTTAGCAAGTAAAAAAGCGACGGGACCTGCCCGCCGCTGATAAATTAACCTAGTTCACATCCAGCACTTCTGGGCCGTCTTGGCGGCCGACAATCACTTGGTCGACCCGGTTTAAGAACAGCCCGTGTTCAACTACCCCGACCGTGTGGATCAGGTCTTCGGCCATGGCCTTTGGATCGGCGATTTCGC
>HHCFJ05603__coassemble_3984_pt1 | contig 2859 bp, 5 predicted proteins | sample HHCFJ05603__metabat2_low_PE_006 | metagenome-assembled genome bin HHCFJ05603 | reverse complement strand
CTTTCTTTGCCACGAGACAAAACCTCCTTAGTCCGTGTTGTGGTAATGATGGGGGTTCATTTTTTGCCCCTCCCACAGTATGTCGATAGCATACTTTGTTAGGTTACCACACTTAATCTTTAATTACAATCACAAATTATTCGACTGCCGCAATTTGGTCGAACCCTAATTCCACCGTCGTTTGGCGCCCTAACATTTCGATTTCGGCCTTCAGCTTCAAATTATCGTGATCAACTTCCGTTACGACCCCATTCAAGTTGGCAAAGGAGCCCGCGATGACCTTCACGTGGTCCCCAACGGCAACGTCAATATCCGTCCGTTGTGGGCCTTCATCATCCATCCAACTCAAAATTCGGTTAACTTCTTCTGGTTGCAGCGGCGTTGGCTTGGATCCCCCACCGTGGGAACCCAAGAAACCCGTCACCCCTGGGGTGTTACGGGCAATGTACCAAGCCCGGTCTGTCATAACCATTTCAACCAATACGTAACCCGGGAAGACTTTTTCTTCAATATCCTTGGCCTTCCCATCCTTAACTTGGTGGACCGTTTCTTCCGGTACGATTACCCGGAAAATGTAGTCTTCCATCCCCATTGATTGGGCCCGAGATTCCAAATTACTCTTGACCCGGTTTTCGTAACCGGAGTACGTGTGTAACACGTACCAACGTTTTTCTTGTGATTCCACCGTTTTCCTCCTTTACTTTGGCAACAAACTTGTAATGATGTTAAATTTCTTCGCATTGTCGCTTAACTACGGACAAAATAAAAAAGCCCGTACTAAGACGCAGCTTTCTGACAAAATATTATAGCAGACTTCTTGAGCCTTGGGCAACTAAAACTACCCAACAAAAGCAAGCATGCCCATTTGAATCAACCAGTCAAACAGGGCAAAGAATAAAATGAAGAAGACCGTGATCGATAATACTACCGACGTGTCCCGCCGATTTTCCTTTGCCGTTGGCCACACGATTTTGTGCATTTCTTGCCCGACGCTCTTAAAAAAGCGAAACATGTACCTTTCCTCCAGCTTGATGCTACCGGGTTTGCCGGTGCAGGGTAACTTTTTGACAGTGCTTGCAGAATTTTTTGAGCGCCAAGCGCTGATTCTGCTGGGCGGCACTGACGTTAACCGAATAATTGCGGGAGCCACAAACTGAGCATTCCAACCCTACTTTTCGGTGCGCCATCGTGACCACCTCCATTCGGGATAACTTTAGCACATTTGCCCTGACCACGCAAACCAAAGCCGCTAGTCCGGCATGGTTTCTAAAAAGCGACGGTACTTGGTCCGGGCCCGGTAGTAAGCGGCGCGGACACTCCCCACGGAAATCCCCAATTCCGCGGCCACTTCCTCCATTTGATAGCCCAAACTAAGCTTTAAAAAGCACGCCCACTCTAATGATGAACATTGCCGCACCATTTGATTCAAAGCTTGGCGGCATTCCGCCACCCGCTCAGCGCCGATTTTATCATCTTCCACCAGTTGGACGCGTTCGTCTTCATCCAGCGAAACCACCCGGTTGCCCGGCTGGCGTTTGGAACGTTTCTTATGACGACCAAAATCCCGCAACCGATTTTGCAACATTGTCTTATAGTAATGAGCGAAATGGGCATGCTGGGCATCATAACGCTTCAGACATTGATAGAGTTTCACGGCCGCTTCTTGCTCCCAATCTTCCAAACTAATGTAGTGACGGGAATATTGATGCCACAGCTTGCGAATCATTGGTTGATAGCGCCGGTAAAGCAGTTCAAAACTGGCTTCATCTTGGTGACGTTGCACCTGGTAAATTAATTTATTTTCGGAAATTACAATTTCATCACTCATCATGAGAAATCAAAAAATCCTCCTGTGTACTCACCACTGGATTCACCCGCTTGAAAACCCTTTGGTCATCTCACCACTCCATGCATTTGAGCAGGGGTAGAAAAGCAACTGGTCTCACCCAGCCCTCCGGTCGGCTATTCCCCTGCCTTGACAAGGTTCGGCCGCTCTAATATCCACTGGCCTATTCAATCTAGCAGTTTCTGCAAGCGTTTTCAAGAGCTGGCTTTTTCCATTAATTAACCAATAAATCTAAAAAGAACGTCACCAAACCCGTTATTTTGCTAAATTAACGTAGCAAAGGGCTAATTTTTAAAAACCAAAAAGCAGCCCGGGAAAAATTTTACGGGGTCGTCATTTAAACAATTATAAAATCAAACGATAAATTAAAGTTGGGCGAGCGCTTCCGCAATCGGAGTGGTCCCGGCTTTCATCATAATGACCTGGCGAATCGTCTTAGGCTCTGCCAAACTGGCCACCAAAACGGCGGCCACGTCTTCAATCGAGTTCTCCCCACTCGTAGCCGGATTCAAACTCACTTTCCCGGTCGCAGGCGTCGGCGTTAAAATCCCGGCTTGGATAATGGTGTAGGCCAGCGTCGTCTCATCCATTAACCACCGATCCGAAAAGAACTTGGCAATATTGTAATCCGTTAACTGCGCTAGGGCCGGGACTTTAGCCCACATGTTTTGGTCCAAGGCATACGCCGAACTGAGGTGAATAAACCGTTTTATCCCCACGGCTTGGGCGGCCATCATTAATTTGACGGCCCCGTTCAAATCAGTTTGCAGCAAATCCCGGCCCCGGGAACCCCCCGTAAAAATCACCGCTTGGCTATCGGCCAACTTTACTTGTAATTCCGCCACGGACGCGTGCAGATCCAAGGCCACCGGGGTGACTTCGGCGGGAAGCTGTGCTAAATTGCGCCCGCCCGCGAGGACTTGGTCGCCTTGCGCCAATAACAACTTGACCACAGCTTGCCCCACCCGGCCGGTGGCCCCTGCAACAAAGACTTTCATCTTGATCCATCCTTT
>HHCFJ05603__coassemble_3109_pt1 | contig 3581 bp, 7 predicted proteins | sample HHCFJ05603__metabat2_low_PE_006 | metagenome-assembled genome bin HHCFJ05603 | reverse complement strand
CACGATGATTAAATCAATGTAGAACGCGGGGTGACGGTAAAAGTTACGATTGAATGGCATTGAAATCCCCCCTTCGATAGCAGTGAGGCGGTCACCAATTGTTAATCAGTTTGGCCAGTTAGGACTTGCCAAAGGCCAACCAAGCAGGAGAGCAAAATAATGAGATTTACGATTCCCAAAACCGACCAAAGACGGGTGGTAATCAATTCTACGGTTGAAAAAAGGCCAAGGATTAATTCGATGTAAAACAATGGTTGGCGATAAAAGTTGCGGTTAAATTTCATTCGGATCATCTCCTTGGCTGATGAGTCAGTTCTTTTTAGCAGCTGGCGTCAACAGGATCTGAGCCAAACTAACAATGCACAGCAGCCAAACTGCGCCATTAACAATTCCCCAAAAGGACAGCAACGCGATCTCAAAAAAGGACCAGGTGCAGATAATTAGCAGGACTAAGTAGGACCAGAAATTAAATTGGCGGTAAAAATGATGGTTAAGCCGCATGTGAAACACCCTTTCTTTAAGCAGTAACGAGGTCGTGAGAGAGCGATTTTTGCGCTATTCAGGCGAAACCCTAGAAGCTAGGGCTTGGCTTGGCCAGTAGTGCGCGAACCATGGTGACTTTCCGGACACTACACAAGCAAGTTAAAGTTTCGGTTTCATCAAAGGCGATTAAGCGTCGGTTAGCATCAAAGTGATCAATCTTGGCAGGATTAACGACGGTATCCCGGGCGACCCGGACGAAGGGGGCGTGATCGACCTTGGCTAGTTCAGCGTGGTACTCAACCTGCAAGTTGGGGCCAACAATTTTTAAGAGTCGTTTGGCGTTTTTTACGGATTGAATGTAGCAAATTTGGTTTAGATCAAGTTGGCGAAAAACACCTTTGACAGGCTCGTAAGTAAAAGTCGTGGTGGGAGCGGCTTGCTGGTGCTTTAAGTACCGGGCGTAAGCGACGTCGATGACTTGCCGCACCTTGGCTTCCAATTCCTCCGGCGTGGTGCCTTTATAGATAAAGTCCAGCGGTTCGATCTGCCGGGTAATGGTTAACGGCAAGTAATCAGGGTAGGAAGAAATAAAGACAATGGTGGCCTGCTGAGCTAACTGCCGGACCTGGGCGGCCACGTCGATCCCGGTCGGCGCTTGCTGGGCCAGTTCAATGTCGGTCAACAAGAGGAGGGGAGCCGTTGGGTGGGCAGTGACGTACGCTAAGACTTCACTGGCCTGGGATGTAACGAGTTCGACCTTCATGTCGTAAGCCTGCGGGGATGGGTTAACCATAATCCGGTTTACGACCAGTTGCTTTAAGAAGCCGGCATGAAAGGCTTCATCTTCTAAAATAATTGTGTGTAACATTACGATTCCCCCAAAATATAAAGGCTCATGCGCATTTCACCTGCTGAGGCCGCAGCTTCAAAGGCCAGGTGCTCATCAGCTTGAACCAGTTGTTTGACCGTTGCTAAGCCTAAGCCCCGTTGCTTTCCCTTGGTCGAGTAGCCTTCCTTAAAAATTTGGTTGACCGCGACCGGAGTGGTGAGGGAGTTGGTAACGGTAAATTCATAGTTGTTGCCATGCTTGAGCCAAGCAATCTGGACTTTAGCGTGCGTTTGTTGGCGTACCGCTTCATGGGCATTGTCAAGCAGGATGCCGCAGAGCCGGACCAACTGCATTTCTGTGACTGGTAAGGGGCCCGTATCAGGAGCAATTTCAATCGCCAGTAAGGTGGTCGGGTTAACCAGCTGGTAGGCCTTATTTTGAATTAAGTATTGCAAGCCAAGCAGCGGCAATTTGGCGACTTCTTGGTCAACCTTAGCGGAACGAATCAATTGCCCACTTTGTTGATCTAATAGTTGGCTCAGCAGGGCGCTGGCGGGTTCAACTTGTTGGCGCGCGAGGTAGCCTTGGATGCTCAAGAGCAGGTTTTTCAGGTCATGACGTTCCCGGCGCAATTCGGCGTAGCGCTGGTTATTTTCGGCTAATAACGCTAGTTGGTGGGCAAAGGCGGCTTGCTTGGTGCGGAGCTGGATTTCACGCTCGTAGCCTTGGGTGAGCGCAATGATGGTTAATAAGGCCAAAAGATCCAGGCAAACAAAGATGACCAAGAGTGATAGCTGAAAATCGCCGGCGACCCCTTGGGCTAGGGCAATTTGGTCAATCAAGACTTGGGCCCCGTAGGCAACCAGGACAAAGGCCAAGATGAAGCGACTGGCGTTAAGGGCTTGAGTGAGGCGAGTGATTAATTCGTGCAGGCTGGCTTGGGTAATGGTGATTAAGCCGGCACTGACCCCAAGGCCACCGGCGTAAAAAGCCAGGCCTTGCCAGCTGGTTAGCGGCCAGTTGAAGAACCGAAGGAAATACCCCAGACTGCTGAACAAAAGCATTTGACCAGCAAATAAGATGGTGAGCACGGTTAAGCGTTCGTAGGGCAGTCGATTCAGGCGCCGGGTTTCAAGCCAGGTTAAGTAACCTAGGGTCAGCCCATTACTAAACAGCACTTGTCCAGGAGCCAGCCAGGCTAAACCAGTGAGGACCACTAAGTCACTAAGTACCGTTTGCCACCGGGGGTACGAAAACAATAAGCGGTAGAGCAACAAGGGGAAGCCATTGATGAGCAAACCTAAGATAAAACGGGGCCAGCCCGGAAAAGTCAGCATAATCAAAACCCCCTCAGTAATTTATGTATCTTCAGTGTACCGGTAATTTGGGGTGATAAGGAACTGGTGGCTCAGCGTAGGTAAAATTGGGTTAAGCGTGGGCCAGCGACATTCAACCACTTGAGTACCGTCTCAGCTCAGCCAGGGGTATGCTATAAACAAGCAAAAGCGTGAACCACGAAGGGAGCGATGACCGTGAGGAAAAAGTTGATCATACTGTTTATCATCATTGTGATTTTGATGGTGGTAATTACAGGGTGCTTAAACCTGGATGCGATCGGTCATGGTTACCAAGATGGTTGGAATAGTTTACCCGGGAAATAAACCTTAAGGAGGAGAAGAAAATGCTCAACAAGATTAACCCAACTTATGTCTATGTAGCGCTCGTCGTGGCAGTCTTGATCACGATGTTAGTGGGCCTGCTTGGCGGCGGGGCTGGTGGCTACCTGGAAGGCTGGAACACTTTTTAGGATGATCCGAAAATTTAGCATTGCTCAGGTAAACCATTGGCCACGGCGTTTGGGCTGGGGCCAATGGTTTTTAATTCACCGTCAAATGCTTAGGCGGTGAAGCAAGAAGGCATTGTTGTAAAATAAAAATCAATCAATGTTTTTGAATAATTTTATTTTACCGCGTGAAGAGGCCTTTTGAAAGCGGTCACTGCGAAGGGGAGTTGTATTAATGACCAAACAGAAGTTAATTGAGGTGGGCGGGGCTTTACTATGGCTCGCTATGCTTGGGGCAACCTCTACCACCACCATTACGGGACTGTTTTGCTATTGATTGGAGCGACGATTGGCTGGGCTGTGTTTGATCGGTACCGGGGCCGGTGAAGGCCACTTAGCTTAGGGAACCCAAAAAGCGGCTGATGAGCGTTAAAAGCTCATCAGCCGCTTTTTTCGGTTTACTTCAAATGTTGGGCCTTAAACTGG
>HHCFJ05603__coassemble_1904_pt1 | contig 5613 bp, 5 predicted proteins | sample HHCFJ05603__metabat2_low_PE_006 | metagenome-assembled genome bin HHCFJ05603 | reverse complement strand
TTGCTCTTTTACCGGCGGCAACAAGCCCTCCCCCGCCCCTTGCTCGACTTTCACGTTTTTAATTACCGCCCCTTCACGATGACGCTGGCGATTGCTTCCTTGCTGTTTATGATCCTGCTGAGTACCGAGCAGATGGTTTCGGTCTTTGCCCAAAATTCACTCCACCAATCGAGCGCGCTGACCGGGTTGATCCTCTTACCCGGCGCGGTAGTCAATGCCTTAGTTGGCGCTGTGGTGGGCCGCTTGTATGACCGCCACGGTATCAAAGCGTTGGTCTGGACGGGCTTGAGCCTATGTTTAATCACCACTGTGCCCACCCTCTGCTTTACCGCCCACACCCCGCTGTGGTGGCTAACGGTCCTGTACGCCGGTCGGATGATGGCGATCGGGATCGCCTTTTCCCCGCTGATGTCCGAATCATACCTTGGAATGGCTGCCAAGGACATCAGTCAAGCGACCGCCATGAACAACGCGCTCCGGCAAATGACCGGGGCGCTGGCGGTTACCCTAGTGGTCGTCGTCAGCAGTCTGCCGGCCAGCTCGGTCACCGGGATGCGTTGGGCCATGGCGGTCACCTTCGTCTTTAATCTCTTGGCAATCGGGCTGTTTGCCCAGTACTTGAAGGGGGGCCATCCGCATGGCAAATGATCTGATCCGGGCTACGGCGATCATCAATACCACAATCCGCCACCAACTTGACGCCGCCCTACGCCCGCTGGGGCTCTCCGAGGTCAACTACTACTATTTATTAGTGGTCGCTGAACAACCGGGGATTAACCAGGCTGATCTGACGGCCCGCATCGTCCGCGACCAATCGACCGTCACCCGCCAGGTCGACCGCTTGGTCAAGCAAGGCTGGCTCACCAAGCGCCAGGCCCCCACGGATGCGCGCCAGTCGGCCCTCTTTTTAACCCCCCAAGCCCAAGCGATCCTCCCGCAGCTTTGGGCGATCAATCAGACCGTCAACGAAACGGCGCTGGCCAGCTTAACACCGGCCGAACAAGCCACCCTCTTAAACCTGCTGGGCAAGACCTTCGACGGCCTCAGCCAGGATTACCACTGATAATTAAAAGGCTCCCGGGCAATTGCCCAGGGGCCTTTTAGTGTGTTGAAGTTAATTAATCATTAACGCTGGCGCTGGCCGTGGTATCAATTTCGGGCAGCGGCGCATCATCATCAACGGACGCCGAGGCGCCGGCATCCACGCTTGGCGTGGCACTTGGCGCGGGAGTCGACGGAGCGGGTTGTTCATCCGCACTGACCGAAGCTGACGCCCCCGTATCAGCAGCCGGGACGCTTGGGGCCGGACTTGGCGTAGCATCTGCTTTGACCGATGCGGAGGCCCCGGTATCGACTTGGTTGGCCGGATCGTCGACCAGCTTTTGGCCGGTCATCGCCAGGTACTTTTCGACAATTGGCCAGAAGTCGAGCACAATTTCGTTGACCCCGCGGAAGTTGCCAGCTTCATCATGCATCGCTTGGTAGTTGTTGACCACCCACTTGACGTTCTTCTTATCCACCGGTTCCGCCAGTTGGAAGAGGTCCTGCTTGCCGGTCCGCAGGGTGTGAATGACTTGCTTGACGTGGTCGTGGACGTTGCGGATATCGGGGTGGACTTCACTGAGTGGCAAACCGGTTTGGTCCGGCCGACGCTTAGCCCACATCTTGGTCGCCGGGTTCTTATGGTTATAGTAGATAAACTGGTTGTTCTCATCGACGTAGGTTAATTCAGCCGGGATTGATTTGAGCAGCCAGTTGATTTGGTCGACCGTCAGCACCCCAGAGTCGAGTTGGACGTAGTCACTGCCGACAGCGGCATGGGTCTTGGCTGCCGCTTTTTGGACCCACTTCGGATCATCCATCTCGACTCCTTCGATCGTCGTATCGGTCTTGCCGCTGGCGGTCAGGTCCTCATTTTTCCACGCGTCGGGTGCTTCGGGCCCCTTTAAGGCCTTCAGGACGGTCACCCACTTGGTGAATTGAACCAGCAGGTCGTTAAGCCGCTTGACGGTCGCTTGATCCTTGAGGTTGTCTTGCTCATCAAAGGCTTCCCGCACGTTGCCAAGTAAAAATTCATTCCCCGGCATCACCAAAGCGTTGACCCCCGGGGCCTCTAAGATTTCGCGCAGGTCTAACTGGGCCCGCGATGACCCTTGGGTAAAGTAGGACGCCCCGATTACCAAGACCGGCTTATCGGCCAAGGGGTGGATCTTGTAGGAAAGCCATTCGATCGTGCTCTTTAAGGCCGCCGTCGTGGTATGGTTGTGTTCTGGCGTCGCCATGATGACCCCGTCGGCGTTTTCAATCCGGTGCTTTAGGTATTGGACCGCCATACTGTTGGTTTGGTCATCGTCTTCATTAAACATCGGTACGTCCTTGATGCTTAAGACTTCAATGTCGGCCACGTTGTTAAAGCGGTTGGCCATGTACAGCATTAATTTGCGGTTGTATGAATCTGCGGCAATTGAGCCGACAATTCCAACTAACTTCATCTGCTTATTCCCCCTGGGTTGCCATATTCTTTAAATCCAGTTTGCGAATATCGTTCATCGCGTGTTCTCGGTTGTAAACGAGGTTCTTGTTGACGTCAACGAAGGTTTCAAAATCATTAAACAAGCCGTCGAGTCGGTCGACCAGCTCTTCTTCCTTCAAATTGCCATCCTCATCAAAGGCCTGCAAGGAGTGCCCCACCATGTATTCCGAGCTCGGCATGATCCGAGCGCTTAATTCAGGGGAGTCGAGCATTTGCCGCAGCATCATTTGAGCCCGCGACGTCCCCAACATTCCGTACGAGGCCCCGGTGATCATCACCGGCTTGTCAGCCAGCGGATGGACCCCGTAGGACAGCCAGCTCAGCGCATTCATCAAAACGGCGGGCACCCCGTGGTCGTATTCTGGCGTTGAAATAATCACCCCGTCAGCCGCGGCCAACTTAGCCACCATCTGTTCCACCCCGGCGGGCAAACTCCGGTCGGGCGTCTTATAAAAGACCGGCAGGCCGCCAATCTCCATAATTTCAATCTCGGCTTGGTCCGCAAAGTGGTGTTGGATAAACTGCAAGAGCCGCCGGTTGGTCGAGCCCGCCCGGTTGGTCCCCGGAATGGCAATGTACTTTTTCATGTGGCACATCCTTTCAAAAAACACTTCTGGTTGGCTCTATTTTGCAATATTGTGAAGCGGTTTGCAAGACTTTTATTTAATTTTGGAATATTTATTTCGGAATTAAATTTATTTATATCAATACTGAAACCGTTGTTCCAACTTACTTTAGGCCTTGTTACGACTGAAAATTAAGGGCCCGCTCCAGCGTCATTGTTAAAGTTTAATAGGCAAAACCTGATTTATTGTTCACAATCTTAAACAAGCAAAACCGCTGGCGCTCACCACCAGCGGTTTAATCCCATTATTTCGTCAAGTAGGACAAGGGTTTGTCAACTTCCACCTTGGTCCCTTGGTACTGGTCGGCAATCCACTTTTGGATCTTTGGCTCATGGTAGAGTTTAACCAGCTTGCGGTATGCGGCCTTATGCGCGTTGGCCTTCGCCGTTGCTAAGACGTTAACGTTGTCCTTGGTACTTTGATCGACCTTTTCGTGGTAGATCGAATCCTTCAAGACGTTCAAATGCCCTTCTAAGGCAATCGTGTTCCCGATCAAGACGGCGTCCACCGAGTTGAGCACCCGCGGTCCAGTCGTGTCATCAATTTCTTCGAACTTAAAGTGGTGCGGGTTCGTTGCAATTTCGTTAGTCCCACTAGTCGGGCCAAAGCTCTTTTTCAGGGTAAGCAAGCCGGCGCTGGCCAGCAGCTTCAGCCCCCGTGCCGTGTTGGCCGGATTGTTGGCCAAGGCGATCGTCGCCCCATCCGGTAGGTCCTTTACGCGGTGGTATTTCTTAGAGTAAATTCCCATTGGTTCCAGGTAGGTCGTCCCTAAGGCCGCCAGCTTTTGCTTGCTTTCGTGATTGAAGTTTTGCAGGTAGGCCCAGGATTGAAAGGCGTTAACGTCAATTTCGCCGCTAGCCGTCCCGCGGTTGAGTTGGACCGGATCGGTAAAGGACTTGACCTTAATCTTGAGGCCGGCCTCCTTGGCAGCTGGACTGGCCGCGATGTGTTGCCAGACCTTGACGTCCGCCCCAAGTGAACCAATCGTAATTGTCTCTTCATCATGATTTTGCCCATTGGTGGCCCAATGCAAGCCCAGGCCGACGGCGACAATCGCCGCGAGCCCCAGTAAAAACCACCATTTGCCTTGTTTATGTTTTGCCATTTGTCTTCCCTCCGTTTGCTGGTGCGCCGAGCCCTGAAAAAAGAAAACGTCCCACTTTCATTGCACTTGCAATAAAAGCGGGACGCCGCAGCGTGGTACCACCCGAATTTAGCCCCCAAGGACCCTTAGTAGTGACTGATCATCACCCGGTCCGTTATCGAAGACCACCCGTGCCCAGCTTGTCACCTTGCTGGCATCACGCTCCCAGACCATCTTCAGTTCCTTCTCGCCGCCAGCTTCCACCACCCCTGGCTCGCTTAATGCTTTCCGGAACTTACTCATCTTTTCTCAGCGTTTTCTCATTAAATTGTCATAATCATATCGAACCCCCGCCCGCTTGTCAATCCCTTTGAGCTTACTTTTTCTCAGTCTTGACCCCAGCCGGAAAAGCCCTATAATTTAAGGGAAAATCTGAATAAAGCAGGTGGAAAACTGTGACCCAACCAAAACTGCTGCTCCTTTCGACGGGGGGCACGATTGCCTCTGTTGCTTCGCAAACCGGGTTGACGCCCGGGGAATCCGGGGAAGATTTGCTGCAAACCCTGCAAAACCTCCCCTACCAAATTGACGTAGCCGATATTTTGGCCCTTGATTCGTCCAACATTCAGCCCGAAGAATGGCGCTTGATGGCCGAAAAAGTTTACCAGGCCCGCCAAACTTACGCGGGAATCGTAATTTCCCACGGGACCGACACCATGGCCTACACGGCGTCGATGCTGACCTTCATGTTGCCCAACCTGGACATTCCGGTCGTCTTAACCGGGAGTCAGGTCCCGATGAACGTCCTTTTGAGCGACGCCCCCCGCAATCTAACCTTGGCCTTTACGGCTGCGGCCAGTTGTGCCCCGGGAGTCTACTTGGCCTTTAACGGCAAGGTCATGCGGGGCTGCCGGACCGTCAAGGTCAAAACGACCGCCTTTGATGCCTTTGAAAGCGTCAATTTCCCGCCGATCGCCGAGGTTACCTCCGATGGTCTGGTATTCCGGGCGACCCAGCCCGCCCCGGAGGCGCCATGCACCTTAAATACCAAGCTCGACTTGAACGTGTCTTTGATTAAACTCTTCCCCGGCTTTGATCCGCAAATCTTGCTGGCGATGGCCCAAAGCGGTTGTCACGGTTTTGTGATCGAGGGCTACGGTCTGGGCGGGATGACCTTTATCCGGCGCAACGTGGCCGCCGTGATTGGCCAGCTCAGCCGGCAAAACATTCCAGTCGTGGCCGCCAGTCAGTGCCTCTATGAACGCAGTGATTTGACCAAGTACGAAGTCGGGCGCCAAGCCCTGTTGGAAGGGGCAATCAGTGCCCACGATATGACTTCGGAAAGTGCGATCACCAAGTTGATGTGGGCC
>HHCFJ05603__coassemble_1782_pt1 | contig 5959 bp, 5 predicted proteins | sample HHCFJ05603__metabat2_low_PE_006 | metagenome-assembled genome bin HHCFJ05603 | reverse complement strand
CGAAAACCGGGGTCAAGACGGCGGTCGACGTTAATGTTGGGCACCTTGATTTTACGGCTGGCCGACTCAACACCTTGCCTAGTCACTTGCAAAAAATCTACAAGCGGATCAAGCATTACCAACGTCAGTTAGCCCGCAAGCGCAAAGTCAACGGCAAAAAAGCCACTCAAAGCAAGAATTACGCCAAAACGAGAGCCAAGTTGCAGCGTGATTACCGGCGGGTGGCCAACGTCCAACACGACTTGATGCAAAAATTTACGACCCAGTTAGTTAACGATTACGATCAAATCGTGATTGAGGACTTAGCGGTCAAAAAGATGCAGATGAGTCACGTTGCTTCTAAAGGCATGCATCGGTCGCTGTTTGGATATTTTCGCCAGGTCCTGACCTATAAGTGTGAATGGTACGGGAAAACTTTGCTGGTAGCGGATCGCTTTTACCCGAGCACCCAGCGTTGTTCGGTTTGTGGTCATATCAAGCAAGGCGATGATAAGGTCACTTTGGCTGGTAATCACAAGCATCATACGAAACATGATCAATACATCTGTTACCAGTGTGGCGCGACGCTGGACCGTGATGAAAATGCGGTCGCTAATTTGTTAGCTTTACTTTAAGTTGTCATGGAGCCAGGCGATTGGCTCTGGGGAAGTTCTTTCCCCTAGATGTCATTCTAGTCGGTCCCTGTCGCTAACCCCAAGTTGGGTGAGCGGGAATACTGGCGTTTTAACGATGATGAATAAAATCTAAGAAAGGAAAACTATATTCTTTCTAACAGCATAAAAGGGTTACTCTTCTATGTTGTTCTACATTTTATATAGCAGCAACTCAAGTCATGAATCGGTACCAAGCCGCCGGGGTGGATGTCACCGCCGGCTACGAACTGGTAAAAAAGATCAAGGTCGACGTAGCCTCGACCAAGCGGCCCGGCGTTTGCGGCGGGATCGGCAGCTTTGGCGGGTTGTTTGATTTAGGAAGTTTGAATTACCACCACCCGGTCTTGGTCGCCGGCACCGATGGGGTCGGCACCAAATTGATGATTGCCCAGGCCGTGGGGGATCACACCACGGTCGGTATCGACCTGGTGGCGATGTGCGCCAACGACGTTCTCGCCCAGGGGGCGGAACCGCTCTTCTTTTTGGATTACATTGCGACCGGGAAGAACGTACCGGCCAAGATGGCGGCGATCGTCAGCGGGGTAGCGGCAGGCTGTCGGCAAGCGGGGTGTGCCCTGCTCGGTGGTGAAACGGCCGAAATGCCGGATATGTACGCGCAAGATGAATACGATTTGGCCGGAACCCTGACCGGCGCGGCTGAAAAGGAGCAGTTGTTGACGGCTGACCGGCCCCAGGCGGGCGATGTCTTATTGGGATTAGTATCCAGCGGGGTGCACTCGAATGGCTTCTCCCTGGTCCGCCAAATCGTCCAGGAGGCCGGGATGACCTATGCCGACCGGCCGGCCGCCCTTGCTGGCGCCAGCCTCGGCGAAGCCCTGCTGACACCGACTAAAATTTACGTGCCCGCCGTCTTACCATTGGTTCAGGCCGGTCAGGTCCACGGGATCGCCCACATTACCGGGGGCGGGCTACCGGAGAATTTACCACGGATGTTTGGTGACGCGCTCCAAGCGGTGGTTGATCCGGCCACGTGGTCCCGCCCGGCGATCTTTGATTGGTTGCTGGCAGCCGGCAACTTGAGCTTGGCCGATGCCTTTGCAACCTTTAACATGGGGCTTGGGCTGATCTTAGCGGTGGCGCCGGACCAAGTGGCTCCGGTGCAAGCGACCCTAGCCGCGGCCGGGGAGCCTGCCGTTGAAGTCGGCCGCTTGCAAGCCCGACCAGCTGGCGCGGCCAAGCTGGTCATCAAAGGGGTGACGGTGAACGGTACGGAAGAGAAAGAGGAAGAGAAATGAGAGTAGCAGTTCTTGCGTCCGGGAACGGGACCAACTTTGAAGTCATTGCCGAACGCTACCAACAACATGCGTTGCCGGGCGAATTGGCCCTGCTGTTTTGCAACCACCCGGACGCCCCGGTGATGCAGCGGGCCGCCCGGTTTGGCGTTCCGGCGGTCAGCTTTACCGTTAAGGAATGTGGTGGCAAAGACGCCTATGAAGCCCGCTTGCTGCAGGTGCTCAAGGATTACCAAATTGATTTCATCGCCTTAGCGGGCTATTTGCGGGTGGTCGGGCCAACGATTTTAGCGGCCTACCCGAACCGGATCGTTAATCTCCACCCGGCCCTTTTGCCGGCCTATCCGGGCTTGCACTCGATAGAACGGGCTTTTGCGGCTGGTGACGCGCAGACTGGGGTGACGGTCCACTATATCGATGCCGGCCTGGATTCCGGACCGATTATTGCCCAAGCGCCGGTCCCAATTTTGCCCACGGACGATTTAGCGATGCTGGAAGCGCGGGTGCATGAAAAGGAGCATCAGTTGTACCCAGCGGTATTGAAGGATGTCTTGACCCAACTGGAAAATGAGGAGGAAAAGTAATGCGTGCCTTAGTAAGTGTATCGGATAAGACGGGATTGGTACCCTTTGTCAAGGGCCTGGTGGCGGCCGGCTTTGAAATTGTCTCCACTGGCGGGACCAAGCGGGCCTTGGATGATGCGGGCCTGCCCACGATCGGCATCGAAGAAGTAACGGGCTTTCCGGAAATTATGGACGGCCGGGTCAAGACCTTGCACCCGAAGGTTCACGCCGGCCTCTTAGCCCGGCGTGATCGGGAAGACGACATGGCGACGCTAGCGGAAAAGGAAATCACCCCGATCGACCTGGTGGCCGTGAACCTCTACCCCTTCAAACAAACGATTGAAGATCAGACCAAGGACTTAGCCGATGCAATTGAAAACATTGATATTGGCGGCCCGTCGATGATCCGGGCGGCGGCGAAGAACTACCGCGATGTGACGGTCGTCGTCGACAGTGACGACTACGACCGGGTGCTGGCGGAATTAAAGACGGCTGGGCACACCAGCGCGGAATTGCGGGCCGATTTGGCCGCGAAGGCCTTCCGCCACACCGCTGCTTACGACGCCGTGATCGCCGGTTACTTGACCAAGCAGATCGCCACTACGCCAGCTAAGACGCTGACCTTGACCTTTGATAAGGAAGCGGACTTGCGCTACGGGGAAAACAGCCACCAAAAGGCGACCCTCTACCGGGATGCGGTCCCAACCACCAACTTCTCCCTGCTTAGCGCCAAGCAATTGCACGGCAAGCAATTATCCTACAACAACATTAAGGATGCCGACGCGGCGATGCGGACGGTGCGCGAATTTACGGCGCCAACCGTCGTGGCGATGAAGCACATGAACCCGTGCGGGATCGGGACGGCCGAAACGTTAGAGGCCGCGTGGGACCGGGCTTACCAGGCAGATTCGGTCTCCATTTTTGGTGGGGTAATTGCCCTCAACCGGCCGGTTGATCTGGCCACCGCCGAAAAGATGCACCAAATTTTCTTGGAAATCATCATTGCACCAAGCTTTGATGAAGACGCCCTGGCCGTCTTGACCAAGAAGAAGAACCTGCGCTTGTTGCAAGTTGACTTCAAGGCGCCCGAAACGCCGGAACCTGAATTAGTCTCTGTGATGGGCGGATTGTTGGTTCAAGATGAAGACGTCTTAGCTGAAGACCCGACCACTTGGCAAGTCGCCACTGAGACCCAGCCAACGCCAGAACAATTGCAGACGCTGGCCTTTGCTTGGAAGGCGGTTAAGCACGTCAAGTCCAATGCGATCGTGGTGGCCAACGGTGAACGGACCCTCGGCGTCGGGGCTGGCCAACCAAACCGGATTGATTCGCTCAAGATCGCCGTTAAGCACGCTGGTGAGGCGATTGACGACACGGCCGTGATGGCCTCAGATGCCTTCTTCCCGTTTGACGACTGCGTGAAGTTCGCGGCCGAACACGGCATCAAGGCGATCGTCCAACCAGGGGGTTCGGTCCGGGACCAAGAATCAATCGACGCGGCCAACGCGGCCGGGATCGCGATGGTCTTTACCGGGATTCGCCACTTCCGCCACTAAAATTGGGGCTGGAGGAATGATCATGAACAAACAAAATGTGTTGGTAATCGGCGCGGGGGGCCGCGAATTTGCGATCGCCAAGGCCTTAAAGCAAAGCCCCCAGGTGGCAGAAGTCTACTGTGCCCCGGGTAACGTCGGAATGGCCAGCGTCGGTGTCCAAACCGTGCCGCTGGCGGAAAATGACTTTGCTGGTTTAATTGATTTTGCCAAGGCCCACCAAGTCGCCTGGACCTTTGTCGGCCCGGAAACCGCCCTGGTGGACGGGATTGTCGATGAATTTCACCAGGCCGGCTTAAAGATCTTGGGGCCAACGGCACGGGCCGCCCAACTGGAAGGGTCGAAGGATTACGCCCTGAACTTTATGAATAAGTACGGGGTGCCAACGGCTAAGCACACTACTTACGACAATGCGACCGCGGCCTTAGCGGCCGTAGCCCAGTACGGCTTTCCCCTGGTGATTAAAGCCAACGGGCTGGAAGGTGGCAAGGGGGTCGTAATCGCGCCGGATCAGGCCAAGGCGGAAACGACAATCAAGGAGATGTTTGCCGCCGGCCAGGACCGCCTGGTGCTGGAGGAGTGCCTGACCGGACCAGAATATTCCCTCTTTGTCCTGATTGAAAACGGTCAGTACCGGATCTTGCCGATGGCCCAGGATCACAAGCGGGCTTACGATGGTGACCAGGGCCCCAATACCGGGGGGATGGGCGCTTACAGTCCGTTGCCCCAATTGGCGCCGGCTGATCGGCAACGGATGATTGATGAAGTCGTGGAACCAACCATTCAGGGGCTGATTGCCGGGGGCTATCACTACCACGGGATCCTCTACATTGGGCTGATGCTGACGCCAACGGGGCCGAAGGTGATTGAATACAACGTCCGGCTCGGCGATCCGGAAACCCAAGTGATCCTGCCACGGCTGGCCACCGACCTCTTTGAACTGGTCGACGCCTGCTTAAACGACCGCGAAATGCCGGCGATCGAAGAAAAAGCGGCGGCGGTCTTGGGCGTGGTCTTAGCGGCCAAGGGTTACCCACAAGCCCCAGTTCACGGCCAAGCCTTGGGCCCATTCCCTGAAGCGCCAGGGATCGCAATTGATTATGCCAACGTCGCCGGGAGTTTGGACGCCTTGACGGGCGCTGGCGGCCGGCTGCTGATGGTCATCGGGACGGCCGCGGAGCTAGCTACGGCGCAACGGCAAGTGTATGACTATTTAGCGCAATTGAATGAACCAGCCTGTGAATACCGCCATGATATTGGTGATAAGGCGCTGAAATAATCTTATAAATACCCTCACGTCAAACGATTGATGTGAGGGTATTTGTTTTGGGAAAGTCAGCTGAAAAGCTCGTTAGTTCTGACATGTCGAATGAAAGTTTACAACGGCGTGTGGTTGGTGTAGAAAATAATCTGGTATACTCAAAAAAACCACTTTTAAAGGAGTGTTGAATCATGAAACGTCGGATGGGCGTATGGTTGTTATTGGTGGTTGGGTTGCTAATTGTTGGACTTAGTCAAGCGGCACCGTCAGTTTCAGCAGCTGACACATCCCAAACCACGGCGATCAAACGGGCCGTCGTCAAGAAGGGCAAGCTTAGGTACCTAAGGGCCCGCTTTCCCGCTCTGTACCAACGAGAATGGGAAATTGAGCAAAATGATGATGGGGACTATGAAGTGACCGGCTTCTTCAAGCTGCGCGGTCACTTGCGGCACTTTGAAGCAGTTGTGGAAGAGGATGAGGGTGAGTATCGGTGTACTGATTTCCAGCGCGGTTATTGACCGCTTGGCAAATCAGTTGAGTTTGATCAGATGAGACCTGTATAATGGTCGTGTAAACGTTACCAAAACAGAAAGGGGCCTTTCGATGATTTTGATTAATGTACACTGCGATGTTGATCCAGCTAAGCGCGACGCCTTTAAGGACTACTTAAAGAACC
>HHCFJ05603__coassemble_1122_pt1 | contig 9247 bp, 10 predicted proteins | sample HHCFJ05603__metabat2_low_PE_006 | metagenome-assembled genome bin HHCFJ05603 | reverse complement strand
TTTAAATCAGATTCCCCCGCTTGCCAACCATTAGTGAAGAATTGCACCAAAGTCCGGCTACATCAAATCCAGTAAGGCTTGGTTCTCACGAATAAAATCGCCAAAGAGAGGAAGGGTAAAGGTTACATGGCCATACTTGGTCGGTCGAATCACTTGATCATCAATCAAGCGCCGCCGGTAATTGGCAATGTAATTGCTTGGTTTTTGCAGGGCCTGACGGATTTGGCCAATTACCACCTCATCAGCGTTTACTTGCGCCATCGCCAAAATAAACTGGTGATCAATTGGTGATAGTTCTTGATAAATTTTGGTGTAGACGTTGCGATACAGTTGATAACGGTAAGTTGGCAAAACTTGATCCAACACTTGGTCATCAAGCGTTTCCGCGCCGGTCTCCCATAATAAGTAGCCCAACAATTGAAAGGCATAGGCATACCCCTTCCAGTCGTTGCGCCAAGGCCGTTGATAATTGCCGCTCGCCCTTCGTAAAAGCTGTTTGGTAGCGATTTTGCACATCCAACAGGTTCAGTGGCGCCAATCCAATTCGCCCACTCCGTAACAGAAAAGTCAGGACCGCATTGTTTTGCAATTCTGAGACTTGATTTGGTAAGCCAGTCATCACCATTGCTACCGGGTACCCTTGGCGGATCATACTTTGATAAAGGGCCGCCAACTGGACCTCTTTCCTAGTCGGCGCTACTTCATCAATTACCAGCAGGAGCTTGCGTTTGCGCTTCTTTAACTTTGATAGGGCTTGTGTCAACCGCACTTGCGTTGCCATTTGTTCTTCTTGATCCCCCTTGATCTCAACCCCCAAGCCCGGCAATGAAATGCCACCTTTCGTTAAGGTTTGATCTAAGGGCGTGCCTAGTGCGAGGTTTAACGTATCAATCAAAGTATTGAGCATCTCCGTCTTCGTTGATAAATCAACCACAATCCAATCCTTTTGTTGATTTAACTGATTAATCACATCCGTCAGCAAAGCCGTCTTACCAGCGCCCCGCACCCCATAAATCAAGGTGGTCCGGTAGGGACTTAGTGGTCTCACGTAACAATAGCGCTAGATGTTGATCGCGATCCAAATAAATTGGTGGCACCAAGCCAAAGCTCGGGCTAAACGGGTTTTCTATGCTCCTCACCCCTTGTTTTGTATATCTCTGTGTATCTGGTCGTATTTTACCGAATTTAAGCCTCGTTACGCAATCAGCATCCCCTTTATTTTGCCTTTCGTGCTCTGAACCAATTGCTGTCAGGGGGCGTGCCTCCCATTGGCTCCGCACAGATCCAGAAATCTGTGCGGAGTGATAAAAAGCCACCGCTTTAAAAAGCAGTGACTTCTTTGTCGCCGACCAGCGGGGGCATTTGACGGAGCGCTTTAAGGCCCCGGCGATGCCCGACCTGCCCAGTATCTGCCTGACCCGCCTGATCAAACATTCCTTGGCGCCGGGGGTCTACCTCTACCTCGCCAACCCCAAGGAATGCTTTACCGTCATTGTCAGTTCGGCCCCCCAGGCCCCCTTGATTATTGCTTGGATGAGCAGTACCACCTTGGAAGAAACGGAATTTTACCAGGAGCACTTCCCCACCTTGAGCAGCCAGCGCCTCGTCGCCCTCAGTAAGACGATCTATTTTACCCTTTGTCAGATCAACGAATTCAAATCCGAACTGCTGTGGACCGACCACACGATTACCCAGATCAGCTTTAGCAGCCCCAGTGCCGCCACTAGAGTCTTTAAACGTGAAACCGGCCTGACTCCCCGCCAATACCGCCAACGCTATCATATCTAAAAAAAGAGCCCGCCCCCAGGCCAGCTCTCCGGTTAATTTTCTTCATGTAAGTACTTGGTTAATAAAATTGTCCCACCAATCAACGCCAAGACGGCCAAGGAAATCAACAGGGCATCTAGCGCCTTGCCATGGTTGGCAATCAGCCACCGAATCAGGGCGGTGATCCCCAGCCCGATCAGGAAGTTAACCGAAATATGGCCGCCATTGCGCAAAATATTGATGACCATCGCGATAAATTCGAAGAAGAGGAAGAAGGTCACGACCGCTTCTAAGAGGACATAGTAGTTATCTAACGTCGATGGCAGCGTACTTAACCGGACGATGGCCACCAATTCATCGACCATAAAGTAAATCAGTGACAAGCCTAACAAACCAATGCAAACTAGGCTGATGACCTGCAAAAAGGTCGCCAGGTGATCGGCCCACCCGTAAAATTTTTTCATTCATCTCACCTCATCTTTTCTTTATTATACGCGGCGCGATAGGGGGCTGACCACGGATTTCTCGGGCAAATTGGTCCCGACCACTGACAAAAACTGGTATCATGAAAGTAATACGCTACGTTGCCCCTCGGGGCGTCACTATATTAAAGGAGGAATTGTGATGTACGATTACCGCAATGATTTAATGACCATCATCCAAAATATCGGCGCCAGCCCAGCCGAACTGGCGCAAGGCCGCACGATTCTGCAAGCAGCGCTGAACTTGATCAACGCCCTGCCAGTCGATAGGACCAGCCGGCCAACTCACCGGCGCAACCACCAACCCCCGGCGCACCAATTCCAGATCAAGCGCCACGAAACGGCCCCGCGCCGCACCCCGGTCGCCCCACCCGCCAGTCAGGCCCCAGCAAAATCAGCTGAAGTCGCCAAACCGAAGGCAGCCCTGGCCCCAGCCGTGCCGAACGGCCAACCGACCCCAGCTAGTGCAACCACGGTAAAGCCGGCGCCTGCTCCGGTCATCAGCCAACCAACCGCGCCGCTGCCACCGTTGAATGGTGATCAGTATGCCGCCTTAAACAAGCTCAAGGGCCTGGCGCAGGAATTAACCGGCTTTATTAACCAAACCAACACTGCTGTCCCTGCTTTTGTGAACCTGACCAAACGGCTAGCCAAGCTCGAAGCGGACTTAAGTGAAGCCGACCAAACCGCCCTGGCCAGCCGGCTCACCCCGGTGAAGCAATTGCTGACCCAGGCCCAAGCAGTCATGGCCCCTCGCCTGCCCAAGCCAGCCCCCAAGCCGGCGCCCCAACCCAAGCCGAAACCAACCCCGGCTAAGGCGACCAAGCCCGTGCCAAGTGCCAACCCTATGGCAGCGGCCCTGGCCAAGGAAGATGTTAAAAAGGTCCCGGCGCCCTTTAACAGTCAAAAGGGGCAATACGTCGTCCAACGGGAACTGACCGGAGCGCAACTATTGACCGACAGCGGCCAAGCAGCTGGTCACATCAGCGAAACAATCGTCCGCAAGTTTAACCTGGTCTCCGGGACGATCGTCAAGGCCGACATCAACCCGACCGATATTTTCGTCCACAAGACCCTGCGCCAAATTGATCACCTTGGCGACCTGAAGTTTGACGATGCCCAGCAGATTCAAACCTTCGACTTTGGGGTGGTAAACAAGCATAAGCGGCACTTGCGGGTCACCTTTAATTCCAACAACGAACCGCTATTGGTCAACGGCAAGAAGTACGCCTTCTTATTAGATGAAGACAACTTGCAAGCCACCAACGGCTCGATCGTTGAATTAGCTTGGTACACCAACGATCCGGACTCCATGCGGATTCGCTGGACCTACCCAACGACGGCTGAAAAAACGGCGGCCAAGCAAGCTGCCAAAAAGCGTGCTAAACCGGCGACCACGCTCAGTGTTCCCACGGAAAAACGCTACCCCGGCATTGATTTGAGCGGTCAAACCGTCGCCGTCTTAGTCGGCAACCGCCAAGAACACGAAGACTACGAAGCCACCATCCGCCTGTACGGTGGGGAACCAACCGTGATCGATGGCTTCAAGACTCAAAAGAGCTACCTCAAGAGCAAATTGCGCGGCGCGGACCTGGTCATCCTCGTCAAGAGTAAGGCCCACCACGGGACCTCGAAGGCCGTCGTGGACTTCCAAAACCAACTGGGTTACAACTTTGCCGTGGCCAACACCCTCTCAATGGGCCAATTCGAAGACGCCCTCTACCGGGCGGCCAACGGCTTCCCGGCCGACACCGCCAGCTTTGCCAACCAAGACTTGACCGATCAAATCGGCGCGGCTTTGGATAAGGTGAAGAAGTAAATCATATTTCTAATCCCGGCGTGCTTTGCCACGCGGGGATTTTTTAGTTTTCATGCGCACGGGCCGCCACCATTTTAGCTGCCAACAACGCCGGAGCTGAAGGCGCCAAAGCAGTTGCCAAGCCTCCCTGCTGCAAGACGGCTTTGATTGGGTCCACAGCCAGTGGGACGCCAATGAGCGTTTTTTCCAAGGCCGTGGCCTGGCTTTGATCAAAGGTCAACAAATCGCCAGCCAGGCTGACCTGACTTAAGCGTTGCGCTTGTACCGCAAAACCAATGCCAAAGTTCCCCACACCCGGAAAATAGGCATCAACGTAGTACGGGGTCCGGTTGTGACCATAAATCCAACTGGGTTGCCCATACTTTTGCTGAGCCAGGGTTTGCACCGCTGCCCACTCCGTAGAGGTCAGCTGAGTAGTTTGAAGGTCGTTTACCCTTGCCACTTGCCGCAAAATCGCCGCTTGCAAATCCTTAACCGTAAACTCCGCTTGCTTCAAATACGGCTTGAGATTAATGACCCGTTGGTGGACCGAATGAATCCCCCGGTTGGCCAACTTGGCTGGTGACGGCGTCAGGACGTGACTGGCCGTTGCCATATCAACGTCAAACATCAACGTTCCCCCGTACGACATTTGCTTGCCGACCTTGGCAAAGGACATCCCGGAAAATTTTCGTCCCCGATACGTTAAATCATTCCGGCCCGTCATTTGAGCATCAATCCCCAGCTCCCGTAAGGCCGCTAAAATTGGCTGCAGGTACTGTTTCAACTGCGCGTTTTTGTCTGCGCCAGCTGGGGCAATATAGACATAGGTTAAATCGCCTGCATCAACATAAACGGCCCCACCACCAGAATTGCGCCGCACTAGTGCAATTTCGTGCGCGCGCAAGTAGCTCAGATCCACTTCACGGTACACGTTTTGAAAGTGCCCACAAATCACCGTTGGCCGGGCTGGTGAATAAAAGTACAGCAACGTCTGCCCCGCAAAGCGCGGGTGTTGCTGTAAAAATTCCGGTAACGCTTGAAAGGTCAACATGTCCTTTAACAATTCGCCCCCGTTTTGCAAGTCCAAGTACAGCATTGCGTTCATCCCCTTGATAATTGTTGCCATCATTGTAAGCGTTCCGGCGGATGATTTGAACTAATTTAAAAAAATGATCAATTTTGTGATTTTACATACAAAAAATCACTAACGGAACCCCGGGGATGCCCTTTCACTTGGCCCGCCTAGTTTAGCCAATCGTTAGCGGCTTGAACTTAGCAGGAATCTTATTGTTCGTTAATTGTACTGTAATTTATTTTTTTATCTCCGTTTCAGCAATGATTAGACTAAACTTAGCTCGTCCCTGTTATGTTCGCCTTTCTAAGGACATTCGACGAAAAATTCATACAAGAAACTTTGTCACCCTAATTTTTCATATAATTTTCCATAAATTGCTGACCTGCTAACCCCTAGCCGACAGGTTTAAATAGACATTTATCTAGTTTTCGTCTATCAAATTGTGAAAATAATTACAAATCACCCGCCAATCTAACAATTGAAATCGTTTTCAATAAGGCTAAAATTAAAGCAATAAATATTATATTTTTAAAGGAGTCTTGATAATGCACTGGAATAAAAAACGTTTCTTCACCGCCTTGGCCGCAACGGCGGCAGTGGTCGGCTTTAGTTTGGCTGGAACCTTGGGCTGGCAACACTTAAAAGCCGCCCAAGCGGCAACCAACGATAAAAAGACCCTGGTCGTTGCAACTCCTGGGGATATGTATGCTTCTTCATTCCATGATAAGAAGGGTCACCTGACGGGCTATGAAGTTGAAATCGCCCGCCAAGTGGCCAAGGGCTTAGGCATGAAAGTAGAATTTAAAGAATTGAATGTCGCGGGAGAATTGACAGCCGTCGCTTCTGGTAAAGCGGATCTCGCCGCCGGAAACTTTAATCTGTCATCGGTTTACGCCAAGCGCTACCTCTTTTCTACTCCTTATAAGTACTCCTTTGGGGGCCTGTTAGTGCGGGCCAAAGATCAATCGGGGATCCATTCTTGGAGTGATTTAAAGGGTAAGAAATCCGCGGGGGAAGCTGGAACCTCCAACCAACGTTTCGCCCAGTTCATGGGAGCCAAGCTAGTTAACTACGATAGTGCTAACGGCTTAATGAACGATGTTGCCAATGGTAAAGTTGACTTCATTCCGAATGATTATTACGGTTTAAGCACGGGGATGAAACGCAGTAAAATCCAAGGCTTAACCATGGCTAAGGGGCTTTACTACCGGACCAACCTAATGGGTAAAGGGATCGGCTTTTTAATCAACAAGCATGAACCCGGTCTGCAAAAAAAGATCAACAAGGAACTGGCCAAACTCCAAAAAGATGGTACTCTCTCTAAGATTATGATTAAGTACTACGGCCACGATCTGACGAAGAAGCCTGCCGACAAGGACGTAAAGTACTTTAAGGTCCCCGCCTCGGTCAAGGGGGAATAACATATGCAGATCCAACGGGTCGAAATCTATGAACTACACTGGGCGCAACTAAAGAAGTACTGGCATCCCGTCGTTGTGCGCCTCGTTACTGACACTGGAGTAAGTGGCTTTGGCGAAGCCGGCATTGCTTATGGCCATGGTCACTTAGCGGCCAAAGCAGCCTTACAGGATCTCGGGAAAATGTTGCTCCACCAAGATCCCATGCAAATTGAGCACCATTGGCAACGTTTCTATCAGCATACCTTTTGGGCCAAAAGCGGTGGGGCGATCTTTTATTCCGCCATCAGTGCCCTGGACTGCGCCCTTTGGGACTTGAAGGGGAAAGTCCTCGGGGTCCCGGTCTATGAATTGTTAGGTGGGCAAACCAATGCTAAATTACGCGCGTATGCCAGCCAATTACAGTACGGTTGGGAAGCTCAGTCCCGGCTGGTTAAAACCCCCGCTGAATTTGCTCAAGTGGCGAAAACGGCGGTGGAAGAAGGTTATACGGCTTTCAAACTGGATCCGCTCCAGTTTGAAGAAGAGCAACGCTTTGTGGCGAACCGTTACCTCTTGTCCCAGCACCAGCTCCAGGCAGCCGTTGAGCGGGTTGCTGCCGTACGCGAAACGATCGGCCCAAGTGCGGATCTGATCGTCGAATGTCACGGTAAATTAGAGCCCCGGGCTGCCGTTCAATTTGCGCAGCAACTGGCGCCATTGAACATTTACTACTATGAAGAACCCTTCAGTTCTTTAGAACAGCAAGAATTTGCGACCGTCGCTCAGCATACGGCAATCCCCTTGGCGACTGGTGAACGCTTAACGACCCGGTGGCAGTTCAAATCCTTCTTAGAACATCAAAGTGTCGGCATTGTCCAACCTGATCTCGGCGTTTGCGGCGGAATTTCTGAAGCTGTAAAGATTGCCCACCTCGCCAGCGCTTACGGTGTTGGGGTGCAATTCCACACCTGTGGCGGGCCAATCGCGACCGCTGCAACACTGCAAGTTGAAGCGGCCATTAGCAATTTTGTGATCCACGAAGAACACGAGATTAACTTAAAGCCTGACAACTACCAAAGCGGCCGCTTCCACTACCAACCCGTCGATGGTTACTACCACGTCCCCGATCGTCCTGGGATCGGTCAAGCCCTCAGTGAACAAGCGATGGAAAAGGCCAAGCTAACCGTCGTCGAATAATAAAATCGGTCACCTTGCTGATAAGCAAAAGTGACCGATTTTTTACGTTCCGTTATTCCGCAACTTCCGCGATCCGTATCACGAAGTCCTTCGTCAGATAGGAGCGGGCGTTTTGCAAGAAGTCTTGCAAGTGCGCCGTCTGGTTGTGAGCATCAATGGCGGCTTGATCGGCCCAATTTTCAACGATCATAAACTTGTTTTCATCGAGGCCATCAATCAAATAGGTGTAAAAGAGGTTACCTTGATCCTGGCGGGACTTTTCTACCAGGCTCTTTAAGTAGTCTTTAAAGGCGTCACGCTTAGCTGGATCAACATCACAGTGCACGTTAATCAAAATCATCGAAAGACCCCTTTCTGTTTGCCAAGATATCGCTTACACCTTCATTATACAAGCCCAATCTGGCTAAACTCAACTGATTTACCAATCAATAGCCGCGTTGAAACTCAGTACACCGATACTCACCCGCATCTTCTTCCACGACTGCTTCAAAATGCCGCAAATGTCCGTGCAACTTGAAGAAGCCGGTCACCTCATAGTCACCATCATCATTTTGCTCAATTTCCCATTCCCGTTGGTACAGAGCAGGAAAGCGGGCCCTTAGGTACCTAAGCTTTCCTTTCTTGACGACGGCCCGTTTGATTGCCGTTTCTTGGGACGGGTCCGCAGCCAAAACCCGGGGCGCTGCTTGGCCAAGCCCCCAAATCAACAAGCCAACCGCCAATATTATCTTTAATGCAATGAGGCGCCGCATAGCCTAACCCCCCTTCAAAAATATTCCGTTTAAGTGTAGCAGATCGTCGATTCCTAGCCAAGGTGAATTACGCCAGCCTCACGGCGCAACTAACGTAACAGTTAAAAAAATAGGATACCTATTAGAGAGCAGGTATCCCATTAAAAAACTATTAGCATCTTATTTCAGCGCCTTATCACCAATATCATGGCGGTATTGACAGGCTGGTTCATCTAATTGTGCTAAATAGTCATACACTTGCCGTTGCGCCGTAGCTAGCTCCACGGCGGTGCCAATCACCATCAGCAGCCGTCCGCCGGCGCCCGTCAAGGCGTCCAAACTTCCGGCGACGTTGGCATAATCAATTGCAATGCCCGGCGCTTCGGGGAACGGTCCCAAGGCTTGGCCGTGAACTGGAGCTTGCGGGTAGCCCTTAGCGGCTAAGACCACCCCCAACACTGCCTCCGCCTTTTCTTCGATCACCGGCATTTCGCGATCGTTTAAGCAGGCGTCGACCAGCTCAAAGAGGTCGGTGGCCAACCGTGGCAGAATCACCTGGGTTTCCGGATCACCGAGCCGGACGTTATATTCGATCACCTTCGGTCCCGTTGGCGTCAGCATCAGCCCAATATAGAGAATCCCGTGGTAGTGATAGCCCCCGGCAATCAGCCCCTGAATGGTGGGTTCAACGACTTCATCAATCATCCGTTGCCGATCTGCCGGCGCCAATTGTGGTAGTGGACTGTAAGCGCCCATCCCCCCGGTATTGGGGCCCTGGTCACCATCGTAAGCCC
>HHCFJ05603__coassemble_777_pt1 | contig 13324 bp, 12 predicted proteins | sample HHCFJ05603__metabat2_low_PE_006 | metagenome-assembled genome bin HHCFJ05603 | reverse complement strand
GGTGGTCTTTATCATCACTTCGTATCTGACGGTTAAATTCCGGCGGAAAAAATAAGCTATTGAAAAGCAGGGTTTGTCACTCCAATTGCGGGGGGCGAGCCTTTTTATTTTACCGATTTGACGGCGGAAACTTAACAAAGCAAAGTTCCTGCGCTAAAAAGGGACGGAAAGGCGGGGGATAACGGGTTGACAGGCCGCGCGGTTACGGCTGCGCCTGAGTGGAGCGTTTGACAATCAAATGATAAAAAAATTAAAATAAGTGGGCCAATTATAAGTTAATTAATCACACTGTCGGGCCAGCCTGTGTTCTAGTTGATCCGGCTAAGGGAGGATTTTGCAAATGGATGGGACCGATAGTGACAATGGCAATTGCTGGGGTATGCATTTAAGCCGAGTAGGTGACTGAGATGCCAGGATACATAACGATTGCGGTAATCATTCCCCTTGTGATTACGGCCTTTATCATGGGGAATTACACCCTGTACGAACGGACCTTGGTCAAGCACAGTTGGCCGTGGCAGTTTTTAATCGTGACGGTGGTCTTTTTGGTGCAAGAGTACGTGATTACCTTCATGTCCTACCAGCTGGCGGATTATTGTTTTTACCAGTACGTCATTGCCATCTTAATGTATAACCTCTTGAACACGGGGGTTTATGGGGCCTACATGGCGTGCTTGACGCCGTTTGTAGTGAACAGTTGCTTGGTGTTAATGGGCAGTCGACCCGTGATTTACCAAAGCCTGTGGGTCGGCTGGCTGCTGTTTATGCTTGTGACTGTCTTAGGCAGCCGCTTGGCTTCGCGGGGGTCGACGATCAGCATGACGATTCAGATGCTGATTTTAAACATTGGGGGCCCCTACGTCATGTACTGGTTGAACGAGATTGATGTAACGACCTTAAACGTCCCGATCCACCACGCCGTAGAACTGACCTGCGGGACGCTATTGATCTTAGTGGTCTACCGTTACTTCTTTGAACAGGAATTGTTAAACATCAACCTCTACAAGCAAGCCTATCACAACAGCTTGTTTGATGAATTAACGGGGCTGGGCAATTACCGCTCCTTGGTTGACTATACGGAACAAGCGGCGACTTGGGAAGGGGATGTCGCGATTGCGGTGATCGACGTCGACCGGTTTAAGTCGGTCAATGACCGTTATGGCCACGTCACTGGCAACTTAGCCCTCCAGTACTTGGCTAATTTCTTGGCCGCGGCGATGCAAAACGAAAAGCACGTCAACGCCCGCGTCTTCCGCTACGGGGGCGAGGAATTTTGCATTGTCTTTACCAACGTCAGGGCCGAGCGTTTTCACGAGGTGGTCGATCGGCTCAAGACCTACCAACGGATCTTTGCTGCCCAGCCCTTCTTTACCCACCAGGGTGAGCGACTGCGGTTGACTTTTTCGGCGGGGATCACCTTCTGGCAAGCCGGTGAAAAGCTGGGGCCAGTCTTTGAGCGGGCTGATCAGGCCTTGTATTCGGCCAAAAGGCATGGCCGCAATCAAGTGCGGATCTTTAATCAACCGCAGGCAAAGGGGGTTGCGGAATGAAGACGAGACGGGGCGGACTAATGCTGGTAGCAGTTTTATTGGGGCTAGGCTGGGGCCCGACAGTCGGTCAGGCGGCGTGGGGGCAGCCGGCGCCGCTCTGGCAGGCCCGCCAGGGGACCTTTCAGCCCCAGCCGACCGACCGGGTTAAGCTGACTGATGCGGCGACCTGGCGGCCGTACCAAGCTGACGGTTGGCACCGGGCTAAGCAGCCGGCCGTCAAGGCCAAACTAGCAGTTGACCAGCGCAACGTCTATCTCCAAGTCGCGGGGCAAACGGCCCGGCCCCTGCTGGCCCAAGGCTACCGCTTGACCGTTAACCACCGGCAGTACGTCTTGAACTTGACCAACGGCGTCAGTCGCCACCCGACCCGCCGGTTGCAAACCCTCCAGCCCGGCCAACGGACCTTTTTAACCGTTCAAGTGGTCGATGTCCGGCACAATTGGACGCTCCGTTTTGTTAAGCGGGGGGCCTACGTCCAACGGGATCATCGGGGGCGCGAAACCTTGCGCTTAGCTTTGCCCCTAGCGGCGATTGGGAAACAAGGCACCCTGGCCAGCCCGGCCACCAGCTGGTATTTTAACCACCCGACCCTCAATGCTCAGCAAGGAATCAGCTATCACGGGGCGCCCAGTGGGGGCTGGCTAAGCCTGGTTGGTTTGGGGCTCGTGCTAGGTGGTAGCTGGTGGGGACAACGAAAGCAGGTGGGGAAATGATGAAATTATGGTTAATCGGCCTAGGCTTGCTGGTTTGGCTGGCAGCCTTCATCAGTAGTAAGTGGTCGGGCCAGCGGGCTGTTAGGTTTTGGTTGGGCAGTTTGGGACTGATGATTTTTCTGACCGGCGCCTTGACCGGGCCGCTCGCGCAAGCTTGGGCGCAGGCCTTGGCCCGGGTGGTCGGGGGCTTGGGGACGCTTAGTGGCTGCTACACCAGTGCGGTGGGGGCACCGCTGTTGAACATCCCCGGGCCGACGGGGTTGAACATCTTGGCCGTGGACTATGAATGCACCGGCTTAATGGAAAGCATCGTTTACCTGGGCTTGTTATGGTTCTTCCCCCTCTATACCTGGCGGCAACGCGTAAAGTGGACCGTGATCGGCGTGGGCTGGCTGGTTTTGGCCAACGTTTTGCGGTTGACGGTGGTTGCGTTGCTGTTGGCCATCCAGGGCAGCGCGGCCTTTTGGTGGGCCCACGCTTTGGTTGGGCGGGGGCTGTTTTACGGGTTAATCATTCCTTTGTATTACTACGTCTTTACCAAGGCCCAGCTGACCCGGCCGGGGACGGTGCGCTTTAATTACGGAGGTAAATAAATGATCCAAGAAACCTTGCTTCAGATGGGCTTTTGGACGGCCTGGCTGGTAATTCCCGCCTTCTTTGAATTGTTAGTAGCCCTGTGGGGCTGGTGGCACATTCATTTCAAGCCGGTTGCCGTCCCCAGTGGGGAAGTTCCCGGTCGGATGCCCCAAGTGACGATCATTTTACCGGTCTATAATGCTGCGGACACCCTGGCTGCGTGTTTGCGTTCGATTGCCCGCTGTGACTACCCCAATGAATTGATTACGGTGATCTGTGCCAATAACCAAAGTACCGACCAGAGCTGGCAAGTCTACCAAACCATGCAAAAAGAATTGCGCGATTTGCGCCTGCAGTGGCTGGAAGGACCCCAGCGGGGCAAGGCTCAAGCGTTGAACATGGCGATCTATGCCAGCAGCGGGGATTACGTGGTCACGATGGACAGTACCGGATTGTTGGGCAAACACGCCTTAAAGAATTTCATTCACAACTTTATGCTGGATCCGGCGGTCCAAGCCCAAACCGGGACCGTCTTGTGCAACCGCAAGTTGATTGAAGCTGATCGCCATCACCGTTGGATGCACCACAGTGAGTATTTGGCCCACGCGATTGCCTTTTTGGCGGGCCGGACGGCCGAATCACAAACCGACCAGTTAATCACCCTGTCAGGGGCTTTGGCGGCCTTTCGCCGTTCGGCTTTGATGCAAAGCCGGATGTATAGCGTTGAGACGGTCGGGGTGGCGACCGACATGGCCTTTCAGATCCGCTACTACTTGAAGGGCAAGGTGATTCTCTGTCCGACGGCGGTTTTTTACGCGCCCCCAGCGCCGAATTGGGCCGCGCTCAATGCGAAGTACCAACGGTGGCAGCGGGGCGAAATCGAAGTGATCCGGGCTTTTTTGGCAACCAAGCTGAGTTTAACGGGGCTCTTTGCCAATTTCTTGGTCCGGCGCTTACTCTTGGAGTACACGATGGCCCTTTTGAAAGTGGGCTGGTTGGTGATGGGGGGCTTATTGTTAGGGCTGGGCTATCCGGGCCAGTTGGTGGGCCTTTCGTTTGCCTTCGTTTACTTGCTGTACCTGTGGATTGCCGGCTTAAATTTGAGCAACGTCTTATTCTACCTGCGGTTTGATAAGACGGAACGCAACTATTGTGATCGCCACTGGTGGACTTTCTTTACCTTGCCGCTTTACCAATTGGTGACCGATCTGTTCCGCTTGTCGGGGCTGATCAATGGCTTAAGTCCGGCGGCCCCGGCGAAAAAAGTCCCGGCCAATTGGCGAAAAAAGGGTTAAAAACGGTCTTAAACCTGTTAAAATTGCTAAGGAGTGGAGAAAATGGAAAAACGGTACAGCTACCGCTTGCATTTTTACTTAAACGCCAGCCACGCGATGCGGTGGAACAACCAACTGGGGGAAGAACATCCGCATACCTGGGAGTTGATTTGCCAAGTCGCGCGGGGCAGCGATGAACATTTTATTCGATTCAACGAGATTGAAGAGCAGATTCAAACGATCATTGACCCATTGCAAGGCCAATTTCTGAACCTTGTGCCGCCGTTTGATCAAGAAAATCCGTCCCTTGAACAGTTGGGTGAGTATTTCTTTGACCAAATTGATCACCAACTGGCGACGGTGCACTGTTTCTTGACCCAGCTCGAGATCGGCGAATCACCGACTAGGTTCTTCCTGGTCAAGAGGGGGTAGAGGAAAAATGGGGTTGATTGAACAGTTAGAGTTGTATTGCCAGCCAATTTACCGGGTGACGACATTAGGGGAGGCCCAACCGTGTGACTACGAGGTCTTATTGCGGAAAAAGGGCGGCCGGCCCCTGTTGCCCCAGGAATTGTACGCAACGACGGCCACGACCAGTGCCCGGCAGGCGTTGCGGCAATGGATGCTTGCTCAATTGGCCCACTTTGCGGATCATCAGCCCCGCTTGACGATTGACGTTAACATTGATCCTTGGCAGTTTCACTACCCGGACGTCTGGGACTACCTAGCCCAATTGCGCCAGGTCGGTCCGCAGATCAACATTGAAATTACCGAGCGCAACGAAAGCAGCTTTGACGCCGCGGCCAACTTCGGCCGTCTCTTGGCCCGGGCCCAAAACCAGGGCTTTGCGATCAGCTTGGATGATGTCGGGTCGGGCTATAACAGTTTACAAGCGGTAATTGATAATTCGACTTACCTGAGCCGGATCAAGTTTTCCCTCTTGCTGTTCCAACGCCGCGACCAGCAGAGTAAACTGCTCTTTGCCCGGGCTTGGCAGGAGTTGGCGGCGAGCCGCAACTTGGATTTGGTCGTGGAAGGGATTGAAGACCAACTCTTGGCCGAAGCCCTGCTCAAGCAAGGTTGCCATTATCAACAGGGCTTTTATTGGCAGCGCCCCTTCCCGCTGAAAAAGCTGTGTGGCTGTCAAAATGGTGATTAGAATTAATAAAGCGGTCCGGTGGGCGGCTTTTTTCTTTTACCTTCAGCGGTGCTATAATAATATTTTACGATCCATAAGTTGAGAAGAGGGGAAAACAGATGCGCCAAACAAAAATTAGTTTATTTGCCGGGGTCATGCTGGCCTTGAGCTCTTTGATTGGTTCGGGCTGGCTGTTTGGCTCCGGTGCGGCGGCCCGGGTAGCGGGCCCCGCCGCGGTGATTTCGTGGATTATTGGGGCGGTCATCATGATTCTGATTGCCTTTAACTACGTCGAATTAGGGACGATGTTTCCCGAATCCGGTGGGATGAGCCGCTTTGCCCAGTACAGTCACGGCCCACTCTTAGGCTTTATGGCCGCGTGGGCCAACTGGGTCTCCTTGGTGACCCTCTTGCCGATTGAAGCGGTCGCCTGTGTTCAATACATGAGCACCTGGCCCTGGAGCTGGGCCAATTGGACCCGCCATTTAATGGCCGATGGGGCGATTACCACCGCGGGGCTGCTCGGCGTTTATTTGATTATGATCGTCTTTACCTTGATTAATTTCTGGTCGGTCAAGCTTTTGACCCGTTTTACCAGCCTGGTGGCGGTCTTTAAGCTCTTGATCCCGAGTTTGACGATTTTGACCTTGATCTGGGTCGGCTTTCACCCGGGCAATTTCGGCCATAGTACCGCAACCTTTATGCCCTACGGGACGCGGGGGATCTTTGAAGCAGTCGCCGTCTCTGGGATCATTCTGTCCTACGACGCCTTTCAAACTGTTATCAACATGGCCGGGGAAATGGTCAACCCGCAAAAGAATATCTTTCGCGGGGTCTGGCTGTCGTTGACGATTACGGCGGTCATCTACATCCTCTTGCAAGTCGCCTTTATCGGGGCGGTGTCCCCGGCGACCTTGGCTCAGGTCGGCTGGCACGGTGTTAACTTCGCCTCGCCTTTTGCCGACCTCGCGATTTTGTTGGGCTTGCACTGGCTGTCTTTGCTCTTGTACGTCGACGCCTTCGTCTCACCGTTTGGGACCGGGGTGACCTTTGTGGCGACGGCTTCGCGGACCTTGGCGGCGATGACGCGCAACGGCAATTTGCCGGCTTGGGTCGGCCGGTTAAACCGCCGTTACATGATCCCGCGCTTTGCTATGCTGGCTGATTTAGCCTTGGCGATGGTGCTGGTTTACTTCTTCCGCGATTGGAGTAAATTGGCCACCGTCGTGTCAATTTCGACCTTCGTCGCCTACGCGACCGGCCCGGTAACCGCCGTGGCCCTGCGCAAAATGCGGCCGGGCTTTAAGCGGCCCTTCCATTCCAAGCACTTGCGCTGGGTTGCGCCGCTCTCCTTTGTCTTGACCGGCTTGGTAATTTACTGGGCGATGTGGCCGACGACGGTGGAAGTGATCGGGATCGTCTTATTGGGGTTGCCAATCTACTTCTACTACGACCGCAAGTACAACCGGGTCCCGTTGCGCCAACAGTTGCGGGGCGCGGGCTGGCTGTTGGCCTATTTAGCCTTTATTTCAGTCATCTCTTACTTAGGTAGCCGGGGATTTGGCGGACATGATGTCTTAAAGTACCCGTATGACTTCTTGGTAATCATCGTGGCCTCCTTCTTCTTCTACGTTTGGGCCGTGGCATCGCGGGTGGAAGGGCCGGACCTAACGGTTGCCGCTGAGGTCAATGCGGACGTGAAAGTGGATTAACCGCGCCTAAGCACAGAGCGCCACAAGCGAAGCGTGTGGCTGGATCGATTAAAGCACCGTTGGAAAGGCCGAACAAGGCAGTTTCAACGGTGCTTTTTACTGTTTGCTAGCTATATTTCAGGAAAGGGCCGGCTGAGTAATAGCGCTCCAGTAGTAAGCAAACCGGAAACAACCAACTAGGTTGAGAAGTAGGGGAGGCACATTTCTGAATTCCAAATGATTTAGCGGTGTTTTCTGTTATTTCATTTTCTTCTCAAAACGGAACATTCCATCAAATTTGTTCTTATCAGAATAATTGTCTTCACTGATCATCGGGTCGTATGGATTGGCGTGATGTCGGTTGAAAAATTCAACGATATGGAAACCACATTTATTAACGTAGAAATGGATATTTCTTGTTTCAAAATAAGGGGGCAGGTTTCCCAAATAACGGTGTCAGGATACAAGCATTCCACTTCCTGCCATGCAGCATACCCGATACTCTTACTATGGGCTCTTGGATGAACAAACAACAATTCCAGTTCATTGTGATGGGTGGTTTGATTAATTTTTAGTACAAGACCGCCGACAATGTGGTCATTTTCTCGGATACAATAGGCTATCCTATGATCGATGCTAGTTTCAATTGTCTGGCGTGAAATAATTTATTCTCCTTCTTCGAAGTGAGTATCCCGTTTGCCGAATTCCTCCGTAGCTCCGTATTTAAATGCATACTGATTATCAAGAATAAATTGCTCTCGCTGATCATTTGTGAGACGTGTAAGATTAATTTTTTCATGGTAATGGGACCTCCTTCTTAGACGTTAGAATTAACATAACCAGAGAGAACAATGTTGTGCAACTATTGTTGTTAACGATGGTTGTACTGCTTGAATCAAATGTTTTACTGACAGCTTTGCCCCAAGGCGGTGGCGACCGCGGGGTAAAAGCGCAGGTCGGCACTCGGGGTGTCGGGGACCTGGGCAGCTAACATTTGGCCCCCAAACCGCCAGCCAAAGTGGTCGAAGCAGGCTTTGATTTCCGACTTGAGGTAGGTAAATTCCCGTTCGGGGCTGGTGGCCAGCAAAATCCCGGTCTTTTGGTCGGGGAGTTGTGGGGTGCGGGCGGCCAGTTGGTCGATGACGGCCTTTAATTGGGCATCCATCTCGAATAAGTAGACTGGGGTCGCCAAGACTACGGTCTGAGCCGCTGCAATTTTGGCTTGGAGAGCGGTTAACCGGGCCGGCGGGGCCACTAAGGCGCCGGTCGCATCGGTTTGCAGTGGTGGAATGGGCTGACTGCCGACGTCAAAGTGTTCCACGGTTTGGCCGCTGGCCTGCGCGCCAGCCGTAAAGTGCGCACACAACTTGGCGAGGGCCCCGTGAGGTTGGGGACTCGCGAAAATCAGCAAAATTGACATGCTCTACCCCCTTTGGATCATTTAAAACGCTATTCGTCTTCATTGTAGCACTAATTCGAGGCGGTTGAAAAAAGGATGATTGTACACGGCCCGGGGCAGAGTGGTACCATTAAACAATTAGGCCTAATGAGAAAGGAAGAGAAAAATGGCACTGTTGGATGTGGCGGGGCTAACGATGAGTTTCGCCGAGAAAAAATTGTATGATGACGCCAGCTTTCAACTGGAAAAGGGCGAACACATGGGGGTGGTCGGCCAAAACGGCGCCGGCAAGTCCACCTTGATCAAGATTTTGATCGGCCAGGTCCTGCCGGTCGCTGGTCAGGTCAAGTGGCAGCCTCACACCAAGATTGGCTACCTCGATCAATACGTCGATATTTCCCGGGAAATTACCCTGGTCGATTTTTTAAAGACCGCTTTTGCTGACCTGTACCAGGTCAATGATGAGCTCAATCAGCTCTACGCCCAGTACGCGGCCAGCGGGGATGACTCCTTAATGGACCGGGCGGCCCACCTCCAAGAAATCCTGGACGGCCACGATTTTTACGGGATTGACCTGGCGATCGAGCGGGTGATGACCGGGTTGGGATTGACCGAATTAGGGGCCGATCACCTGGTTGCGGAAATGAGTGGTGGGCAACGTTCCAAGGTGATTTTAGCCAAGCTGTTGCTCGAACAGCCCGACGTGATTCTTCTGGATGAACCGACCAACTACCTCGACACCGCCCACATTGAGTGGCTGATTGGCTATCTAAATGATTACCCCGGGGCAGCGATGGTGATTTCCCACGACTATGATTTCTTGGAACGGGTCACCAACACGATTATCGACGTCGCTTTTGGTAAGATCACCAAGTACCGTGGCAGTTTCCAGCAAGCGATGCGCCAAAAAGAAGAGCGCAAGCAGGCCCAAGAACGGGAATATGAAAAGCAACGGGTAGTGATCGAAAAAGCCGAGCGCTTTATCCGCAAGAACAAGGCGGGCTCGAAGTCGACGCTGGCTAAGTCGCGCGAAAAGATGCTCAACCGGCTGGAACGGATCGATCCGCCAACTGATAATCTGCAAGCCCATTTCCACTTCCCGTACGTGGCCAGTGGTTCGGCCAACGCCCTCAAGGTGGAGCGCCTGAGTGTGGGCTACCACCGGCCCTTGCTTTCGCCGGTGACCTTCTCGTTAACGGCCGGTGAAAAGTTATTGATCAGTGGTTTTAACGGGGTTGGGAAATCAACGCTGATTAAATCAATCCTGGGCGAAATCAAGGCCCTCGGCGGGCAGGCGACCTTTTCGCCGTCGGCAAAGATCGCCTACTTCGATCAAGATCTGCTCTGGGATGATCCCAGCCAAACGCCCTTGCAAGTGATTCAAGACCAGTACCCGACGATGCTGCCGAAGACGATCCGCCAAAAGCTGGCGGCGGCTGGGTTGAACGCGGCCAATATCGTCAAACCCCTCCACCTCTTGTCTGGGGGTGAGCAGACCAAGGTCAAGCTCGCCTTGTTGGAACTAACGCCAGCCAATTTCTTGATTTTAGACGAACCAACCAACCACTTGGATGAGGAGACCAAGCAAGCCTTAAAGCAAGCTTTGCAGGCCTTTGCCGGAAATTTGATCTTGGTCAGCCACGAGGCGTCCTTTACGGCCGGGTGGCTTGATAAGGTCTTGAACGTCGAAAAATTAAGTCTGAAGGGGCAGGGCTAAGCATGTTGTTCCGGTTGGAAACGCGGTAAAATAGAAGCAATTGAATGAACGGAGGCAATATGATGGCACAAACCCGGATTAAAATTTTTTCACACAACGACTTGGATGGCTTCGGCGGGCCCTTGCTGTTGGAAACTCTGCACGAGGTGATGTTTAAGGACGTCGAATTTGAGATTGAAAATATTGGGGCGGGGCAAATTGACGCTGCTTTAGGGCGGTGGTTCCGTGACCCAAGCCTCGGGCAGTTTACCGATGTTTACATCATGGACATGACCCCGGACAGTGACTACACCTTCCAACAATTGGATGCCAACTTTGCCAACCACTGGCTGGTCTTTGACCACCACGAAAGTGAAGCGGCGGCCCGGGAAAAGTACGCCATTAACGCGGTGACCCCGCAGAATCCGGCGGTTACGCCCAGTGCCACCAGCCTGGTCTGGGATTGGTTGCAAACGCAGCCGCACTTTAGCCAGGTCAGTGCCGAACGCCAAGCCGAGTTAGCCGAAGTGGTGGAATTGATCCGCGCCTACGATACCTGGGACTGGCAAAACGACCCGCAAATGAGTGCCGATGAACGGCAGGCAGCCGATGAACTCAACCAGCTCTTCTGGTTCTACCCGCTGGATCACTCGGCGGAATTTGTCAGTGCCGTGTTGGCCACCAGTTGGACCAAGTACCGGGCGGCCAACCAATTGTTGATCACGACTTTAAATGACCGGCGGGCCCACTACTTAAAGAGTCACCTCAAGGATGTTTTAACCGCCAAAATTGACGGTAAGACCTGGGGCTTTGTCTACGCCAGCGATTACAAATCCGAGATTGCTCACGCCCTGCTTACGGAACACCCGGACGTTGCCGCGGCCATGGTGATTTCACCGACCAGCCTCTCCTTGCGCAGCAACGGGCAAGTCGATGTCGCCAAGTTTGCTGAAGATTACTTTGGCGGGGGCGGCCATGCAGATGCGGCCGGGGCGCGGATCAGCGTAAACATGATTAAAATCGGGACCCAAGCGGTGATTGAAGAGGTCCAAAAAGTGATCAAGCGTCGCCAAAGCCAACCGGCCGAAGCGACGGGCTCCTTGGCCGATAATCTCGACCCAGCGGTGGCGGCTAAGATGGCAGCCCTCTTTGGTAAATCAGAATAAGGTTAGTTTATCGCTCATTTGTCGCTCACGTGAACTACTCGGCCATAAATGACCGAGCTTCTGGATTAAAAGGCACCTAAGTACCCCTTAAGCTCAGAAAACGTTTAGGCAATGCAACGGCTAACGCCGTTGAGATCAGTTTGATCTTAATTACTGTTTCGCACCCGTTTTGCACGCTCAGGGTGATACGCCAACAGTAACTCTCGAAGCCTTAAGGACGGCAAGGTTCTGCCCCGCCCGTTAATTCATTAGTTTACCGTTACTAATGCACTAGCCGGAATCGCTTTAGGTAACTTGTCTTTAGCGATGACGGCTTTTTTAGCAGCTTTGATTGCTACTTGACGTTCGAGATACTTAATATGTTTCTTGGGATCAAGGGCCCAAGTCAGAATGTTACGACTAGAGTTCAAATCACGATCAATCAATTTGCCGGTGTACTTAGACACCCACTGACGTTCACTTGGATCATGCTTTTCTTGGTATTGTGTGCCAAATTCCACTTGACTGGTCTTATAGCTATCAACCTTCAGGAGGGTTTTACCTTCTCGATCGGCCACTTGCTTCAGAAGCCGTGAAATCTCATAAGGTTTGACTTTTGTCAACTTGCGATTTTTACCACGATTGGCGGCCTCAGACCATGTTTGATTCTCTTTACGCATTTCTTTGGCATCAAGCTTTTCAATGGCAATCAAGTCATAATTGGCAAACATTTGCCGCGCAATTTGCCGATACCGTTCCGTCAATAAGTTGGCCCGGCGGGCCGAATAGTACCGGATTTGCTTACTCAAGACCTCAAGTTGCTTACTATTTGCTCGCAGATGCTTTTTCTTAATTGATCGCCGACTTTTAAGCTGGTTAATAATGGCTTCATAGTCGTTAGCTTTCGTGTCCACATCAATTGAGCGATGATCTGGTAATTCAAAATAATTGAGATAAATTTTATCGTTATCAGAAGTGTGAAAGACTTTGTTGTTCTTCATGTTCCAGTCGGCGCCAATCATGGCAACTGGCTGCTTCCGCTCAATCTGATCTTTTAGTACTAATTGCAATTCATAAGTACCATCATCTTTACACTTGATTTTTGAGGTCGTAATCTTGGCAGTTGCCAAATGTTTGATGTTTTCAACGACTTGGATTACGCCGTAATCTTGGATTTTAATCCAATGGGGTGATAAGACTTCAATTTGGCCATTATCCGGCAAAGATACCGTCTTGTGACTGGCCCCGTTACGTAAGTAAGATAATGAGCCTTTCCGATACCAAGAGCGGTGTTGGGGATTATTCTTATCACGGTTATCTCGATAAGCGGCTTTCTCCTCGGCCGTCATCTTGGCTGCTTTTTTGAGTACCTTCCGGTACTCAAAAAAGTTGGTAATCAAGGTAACTAAGAATTCTTGCGCTGCTTGGGAATGTAATCCAAACTTTTTGCCATTCCAACGACCTTCATGATGATAGACATCATGGGTAAAGCGGGGAATAATTTCGTCATTAATCAAAGTGGCTTTACCGATTTTAGTAGTTGGAAGAGGTCGCCCTAAATGTTTGCGACCATAGGCCTTTTCAAGGTAACGCACAGCGTAATTGTGCAGTTGATTTTCCACCTCTAAATTACGCGAATGCTTGGCAATCAACGCTGGGGTAGCTACCAAGCGAAACCGGCGGACCCGGAGATATTTAGTTTTCTTTGGTAGCTTAACCATTAGCTATTCCTCCTTCTTTCGTTGATCGTCGATGTATTTAGCCACCGCTTGCTCGTTAACAGCACCAATGCTCTCTACATAATAGCTTGGCGACCACAAATGTCGGCCTTCTTTCTTCCAGTAACTTCGTTGTAATTCGGGGCATTCACGGAAGAGTTGGTAGGCCGTCCCACCTTTAAGCCAACGGACGATGTTCGTGACCGATAGCTTTGGTGGAGCACTCACTAACAAGTGAACGTGATCGTCTTTCCCGATTTCCATGTGGGCAATCTTAAAGCCATACTTATCAGCGATTTCGTAGACGATGCGCTTAAATGCTTCTTCAACTCGCCCATTTAGAACTTTATTCCGGTACTTGGTTCCCCAAACAATAGACTTCCGCGGAAATTAAAATCCTAGTTTTCAAATTTCACCTTTGGTA
>HHCFJ05603__coassemble_741_pt1 | contig 13940 bp, 6 predicted proteins | sample HHCFJ05603__metabat2_low_PE_006 | metagenome-assembled genome bin HHCFJ05603 | reverse complement strand
GTAGTCTTAGCCCAACCCGAAAAAAGGCGACCACGCTTGCGTGGCCGTCTTTTTTGCCTTTGATGTATTTACCCGCTACAATCTAGCTGGGGATGAAAAGGAACGTGGGCCAAATGATTCCGAAAAAAGATTTAAATAAACAAGATAATAATGTAGTGATTAAGGCTGAACCATCACAAGCGCTGATTGATGATCACTTCTTAACCCTCTTAAAGCAGAGTATGGCTGAAGATCGCGTTGCCTTGACTTTTTTAAAAGCTAAGTAGGCATCCCGTCTTTAAAGCTTAGCAAGTAAGGGAGTGAACCCATGAAAATTGAAGAACGCTACTTGCCCTTTGGGCCGCTGACGACCTACGTGCGGATCGTGGGCGAGGACCACGGGCTGGCGCCACTGGTGTTATTACACGGCGGGCCGGGCTCGAGTCACAATTATTTTGAGTTGCTTGATCCCTTAGCGGCCGCCACCAAGCGCCAGTTGATTATGTACGACCAAGTCGGCTGTGGCCAGTCTAGCCTGGTTGACGACTTGCCGGCGGTTTACACGGCCCAGACTTGGCTGGCGGAATTGGCTAACCTGCGCGCCCAGCTGCATTTAGCCAAAATCCACCTGCTGGGTCAATCCTGGGGTGGCATGTTGGCGCTCCTGCACTTACTGCAGCCCACCACGACCGGGGTCCAAAGTGTGATCCTCTCCAGTACCCTGGCTTCGGCGCGGTTGTGGGGGCAAGCCGTCCACGGCCTGGTCAGCCAGCTGCCTCCCGCGCAGCAGGCGGCGATCGCCCAGGCGGAGGCCAGCGGTGATTACACCAGCCCAGCGTACCAGGCAGCGCTGACGGCCTTTATGGCGGCCCACGCCTTAGAGCCGGTCCACGCAGCGATGCCCGCTCCCTTGCAACGGCCTAAGCGTGGCGGACAGGTTGCCTACCAGACCGCGTGGGGGCCCAATGAATTTACCCCGACCGGCAACCTGCGCGATTACGACGTCACCGCCCGCTTGTCCCAGCTCAACCTGCCGGCCCTGGTGATTAATGGTGACCACGATCTGTGTACGGATGCAGTGGCCCAGCAATTAGCAACCGGCCTGCCGCAGGCCCGCTGGGAAAAATTTAGCGCCGCGCGCCACATGGTCTTTTACGATCAGCCGGCCCGCTACCAAGCCTGCTTGGTTGACTGGCTGGCGGGACGCCCTTAACAGCCATGTTACCGACCGTCGTTTCCTTTGGGGAAAGGCGGTTTTTTAATTGTCAATTTTGTAAAATTATAATACAATAAGTGAAAAATTAGAAACGACTCATGGAAAGGGGCTGAGCATTATGTTTAGTAAAGTCGGTCAATTAATCTTTGAGCGGGGCGCCGTGGCCAAGACTTCGAACTTTAAAATGGGCTTGGAAATTGAAATGCAACGCGTCGACGACACCGGGCAATTAAGTCAGGAGCCGTACCCGGCCGCGATCGGTGATGAAAAGACCAACCCGTGGATCACCAATGACTACCTCGAAACAATGTCGGAAGTTGTCACCCCGGCAGCCCGCCACTCGCTGGATGCGATGCATTACCTGTATGCGATCAACAACGTCTTACGGTCGGCCTTGGCGCCGGGCGAATTGCTGTGGCCCTTGTCGATGCCGCCCAAGCTGCCGGCCGACAAGCGGCAACTGCAGTTTGCCAAGATGGGCCCAGCCAAGGAAGCCTATTTGAAGGAATGGACCAAACGCCACGGCTATTCAGAGGGGACTCCGTGCGGGGCCCACATTAACCTCAGTATCAATGACGAGGTAATTGAACTGGTCCAGCAGGCCCTGGGTGACCATTTTCCTTCCCGGCTGGCGGTCCAAAATTATCTTTACACGGTGGTGGCCCAGGGGTTCATGCGCTACCGGTGGCTAATTACATATCTCTTCGGCGCCAGCCCGCTGGCCGAAGCCAATTACTTTGAACCGGGCCAGGCGCTGCCCCACTCGATCCGCAGTATCCGCCAAAGCCATTACGGGTTTGGTACCAAGTTCCGTGGCGCCTACACCAGCGTGGCCGATTACGTCGCCCGAATCGAAGCGGGGGTCAAGGAGGGGATTTTGATCTCGGATTATGAATTCCACGGGGCGGTCCGCTTTAAGGGCAATCAAGTCCTGACCCAACTTCCTCAGACCGGGGTCCAATACCTGGAGTTGCGGATGCTGGATTTGGATCCGAGCAGTTCGGTCGGGATCCGCACCGACACCCTGCGTTTTATCCGCCTGCTGGCCAGCTACTTTATCATGACCCCGCCGCTGAAGGGAGATGAAGTCGACCGGGTCTTGGCGGCCGCTGATGCCATGAATGAGGTCGTGGCAACCGAGGAACCAACCGCCCCGACCAAGTACCAGCATAAGGCCCGGGCGATGATGCAAAGTTTGGAGCGCTTTGCCAATCAGCTCCAGCTCGGCCCCGAATACCAAGAAATTTTGGAGGACCTGGCCGATCGGGTGGAAAATCCGAAGACGACGCCGAGTGCCAAGCTGCTTAATTATGTCCAGGATGATTCCCTGACTGCCTACGCCCTGCGGCGGGCCAAGCGGTATCAAGCGGCGGCCCAGACCGCGATTCACCAGTTCCCGGGCTTTGATGACGACCACCCGATGACGGCGGCCGAATTGACCCAGGCCCTCTTCCATGGGAATTGGGAACCGGATTTAGATCACTGAGCACGGGCCGAAAAATTTGCCCCGAGGGATTGACGGGCCTCACTGATCGTTATAATATAATGGCAATTAAATTAAAAATAGATGAGAAGAGATGAGTAGCAGGGGAAGCCCGCTGAGCGAGTCGGGAATGGTGCAAGCCGACCGGGAAGAAGCTGTGAAGATGGTCTCCGAGCGAATCCAGTGGCGAATGATTAGCTGCTGGCGGGGGGCCAACCGATACCACTGGCGCAGGATCCGGTCTAACCGGGCCCTGACGAAGGCGAGCTGGGCAACCAGGTCGCAAACTAGGGTGGTACCCCGTTGATGATTGATTGACGTCCCTAACAGTACAGAGCATGTGCTGTTAGGGCTTTTTTGTTTTCTAAGCAGGAAGTTAGCATGAGCACTCAATTACATTACGACATTGTGGGATCCTTTTTACGGCCGGCGGCGTTAAAGCAAGCGCGCGAACAATTTGCGCGAGGAGAATTGGATCAGGCGGGCCTGACCAAGGTGGAAGATGCAGCGATCAAGGACCTAGTCGCTAAAGAAGCGGCCGCTGGATTAAAGGTCGTCACGGACGGCGAATTTCGTCGCAGCTACTGGCACTTGGATACCTTCTGGGGCTTTGGCGGGATCAAGCACACGACCCAGGCGCGGGGCTACCTTTTTCATGATGAAGAAACCCGCAATGACTCCGCGCAGGTAAGTGGGAAGATCGCCTTTACGGGGAGCCACCCGGATTTGACGGCCTTTAAGTACCTCAAGACCTTGACCGATGGCACGGCGTTGATTCCACGCCAATCACTGCCAGCGCCGGCTCAACTTTATGCGGAACTGGTTCGCGGCCCTGAGAACGTTGCGGCCTTGCGGAAAGTCTACCCGACCGATGACGCCCTCTTTGTTGATCTGGCTAAGGCTTACCGGGACCTGATTTTGGCCCTGTATGAAGCCGGCTGTCGCGACCTGAAATTGGACGACTGTACTTGGGGGATGGTCGTGGATGATGATTTCTGGTCCTTAATGGCGGGCGCTGGTTTTGATCGTGAGTCATTGCAAGCCATCTACTTGAAGCTCAATAATGCAGCAATCAAGGACTTGCCCGCCGATCTGCGGGTTTCAACCCACGTGTGCCGGGGCAACTATCATTCCACTTGGGCGGCCAAGGGGGGCTATGGACCGGTGGCCGACTACCTGTTGACTCAAGAGAACGTCGCGGCCTTCTACCTTGAATTTGATGATGATCGCTCCGGGGACTTTGCTCCGTTGGCGAAGGTCCCAGCCGAAAAAGAAGTCGTCTTGGGCTTGGTGACTTCCAAGCGCCCGGCGTTAGAGGAGCCGGAAGTGCTCAAGGCACGGATCAAAGAAGCCAGTCAATACGTTCCGCTGGCGCACTTAGCGTTAAGCACCCAGTGTGGCTTTGCTTCTACGGAAGAAGGTAACCAGCTGACGGAAGCTGAGCAGTGGGCTAAGATTAAATTGGTGATTGACGTGGCCAAGGAAGTTTGGCCGGCGACTAAGTAGTGCGCTCCAATAGAAAAGCCGGTGGCTTGACAAACCTTGCCAAGTCGCCGACTTTTTAGTTGCTTTAACGTTTTGCTTGCACGGCCCGGGCCCGGTCGATCAGGTCGGCAAAGAGCCGCTGGGACTCGGGGTAGTGCTTGTACATATTTTCCGGGTGCCACTGGACGGCGAGAATTTGATTCCCGGTGATCGATTCAATCGCTTCGGGCACGCCATCGTCGGCACTGGCGACGACTTTGACGCCCGGGGCGATTTTTTTCAGCCCCTGGTGGTGGCGAGAATTGACGAAGGGGCGGTGGCCCATCAAATCAAAGAGCCGGCTGTCGGGCTCAACGGTGAGGTGGTGGGAAGGGAAGTTGCCCGGCGCATCCTGGGAGTGCTTGATGGTGGCAAGCGGATTTTCACTCAGGTCCTGGTAGAGGGTGCCGCCCAAACCGGCGTTGATCACTTGCATCCCCCGGCAGATCCCAAAGATCGCCTTGCCGGCTTTAACCGCTTGTTTGAGCAGTTCAATTTCAAATTCATCTCGCTTGCGGTAGGTCGGCCCGAGCTTTTGGTGGGGTTCTTCGCCAAAAAAGGTCGGATCGACGTCGGCGCCACCGGCAAAGATCACGCCGTCAAAAAGGTCCAAGTAATCGCCGACCATTTCCGGGGCGACGCTGGGAAAGATTACCGGCGCCCCGCCGGATTTGACGATTGCTTCGATGATCGGCTTGGGCGCAAAGGGCGCCATCCGTTCGTTAATAATTTCGGTTGCTTCAGTGAGGGTATCGGCAGGTACTGCGATTCGTGGCCGCACAACCATCGCCTCCTTATTTTAAATTGGTTATTTTTAATGAAAATATCACGGTTTTATCATTTTGGCAAGTGGGGCGCTTGTTGCGCCAATCAAAAAACGACCGCGCTTTTTGCGCAGTCGCTTTAGTGACCACCGGCTGGTCTGTTAAGCCAACGTCCCCATTGGATCCCATGGGGCTAAGACATGCGGTTCTTGGGCTTGAGCGGCCAGCAGTTCCTCACTCAGGTACTTTTTGTTGATCACGATTTGGTAGCAGTATTGGTCCAGCCAGGCATCGCTCATCACGAAGTAACCCTTGGTGCCGACCTTGTTGCCCCACGAGTTTTCAACCTTCCACTTGGTTGGTTGGCCGTCGACCAGGTCCACCCCGGTCAAGACCATCGCGTGGGTCATCATTGATTGGCCGTAGTCGAGCATATCGGCCTTGCTCATTGTCAGTTCGGTATTGAAGAGTTCTTCGTAGTGGTACGTATTCAGGTCCATTAAGCCGAGCTTGGTTTCGGAGTACTTCCCAACATCTGAGCCAAACCAGACGCTTTCGCCGCCCTGAAGCTGCTTGATGGCCAGGGCCTTGAATTCATCGACCGGCAGGTTTAGGTGCTTGATCGGCCGGCCGCCCACCACGTTGCCCAGCATCTCAATCGTGTAGGTTTGGTGGTAGGCCTTGTCAGCCGTGGGCGCTTGGATGATCGAGACGTATTGATCCAGATCCCAGCCGACGTACTTGGTAAAGAATTCTTGTGGCGTCAGGTTCGCGGCGCGGTGGAATTCCTTGCTCTTTTTGTCGCGGTATTCAAAGTCGAAGCTTTGGACCGGTTCGCCAAAGGCCAGGGCCAGCATCCGGTAGACCCGGTTGAGCATTTCCTGGCGGGTTTGGTTGATCCGTTCGTCTTCAACCCCGTAGTCGTTGACCAATTGACGCAGGATTACGGCGTCGTGGCGGAGCTGGTGGTTCAAGACTTCGTTGATTTCGCGCGACTTGGACGAGTTGTAGGTTTCGGGCATCGCGCTTTGCGGTACGACCCCGTACTTTTCAATCAGGGCCACCATCATGTCCCATTGGCCCCCGTCTTGTTGCGGGGTTGCCATCAGCCAAGCGACTTTGCGGTCGTCGTGGGGCAGTTCAGCCGTGTTGATCACGTTTTCGTAGAAGTAGTTGGCCTTTTCAAATTTGTCCCAGAAGAACTGGTAGGATTGGGATAATTCGAAGTTGTCCGGCAGGTTGAACTTCGCCTGCATGTCGTGGCGCATCGTGTTTAAGGCCGCAAACATCCAGCACCGGCCGGATTGCTTTTGGTCACTGACGTCGCCGGTGGCCAGATCAATTGAAAAGTGCGGATCATTGGCGGCTTGGGCGTGCCAATCAAAGCTGGCATTGCGGACCCCGTTTTTGGTGACTGCCCGTTCCAAGACCCGGTTTTGACTTTGGGCTTGGTAGTCGGCTTGGAAAGCCTTTAATTGGGCGGGCGTAATTGTAAATGACATTCAATCAGCTCCCTTAAAATGATTAACTTCTATTATAGGGCGGTCGCCGAAGACCGTCAAAGCGGATGCTGGTTTCACCGAGACGTTTTTTGCTTTCTGTCTTATTAGTTGATTAGTTTAAAAATTTTAAAGAATAACGGCTTTAAGATTGGAATTTTTGACTTATCACATATATAATCTAAGACGATAATTGTTAAACAATTGAAAAGTAGGATCGTTTCAAACGAGATAATCGGTTGATGAAGGCAAACGGGAGGATTAGCAATGTTTGGCAAGAACAATCAAAAAATGGCTCAATTCCGCCATGCGGACCAGCGGCAACGCTTTGCCGTCCGGAAGTTAGGAATCGGGGTCGTCTCGGTCTTAATCGGGGCCGTGTTAGCCGGGGGGACCTTTGTGGCCCAGGCTTCGGCGGACAGTACAACAGGAACGACTCAACCGGAAGCCCTGACTAGCAGTGGATCAACCACCAGTGTGACCGCCAACACCGCAACCATGGCGGCGGCCAATCATACCGTCAGCAGTAGTAGTCAAGCAACGATCGCCGCGACTACAACAACCAATGCAACGGCGGTAACGACCACGGCGCCAACAACCACCGGCCCGACCGCAACGACGACCACGGCCGATAACAACCTTAATACGCCTGACACCTACACCAAGACCTTGGGCCCGACGGCAACTGATGAAGAAATCAAGGCGCTGACCAGCAGCACCCCGACCACGGTGAAGGATCCCAATAGTGACGACCACCTGACGATCAGTCATAATACGGTCGGCAATGATGGCACGGATACCGGGGTCACGTTAAGCCTGTTCTTTAATGGGCAACCGGGGGATATCTACACGCTTACGATTCCAAACAGTGCTGCCTATAGTGCGCCGGGGCGCGATAAGCTCAGCGGGGCTGCCACCTTGTCAGGTGCCCAAGGAACGACGACGGTCAAAGCAGTTAATGGTGGCCTGCAGTATATCTATACAATTAACCAAGCAGCGAGTTACGCCCTCCCCATTACCATTAGCCGGAATAATGGTTACCTTGCGCAACGGACGCCAATGACGGATACTGATCCGGTCGGGACGTATGCGCGCTTGATTCAGTGGTCACGGACGCGCAATGGGGTCACGGAACAAATGCCGAGTTTGCCATTGTGGCAAATCATTCGGCCAACTTGGAAGCCCAGTGACGTAACCTTAACGGGGTATGAGGGGGCCAATGTGACCCGGATTCCGGTGAATAAGACCCAAACTTTCTTCGTGGCAGTGAATGAAACGAATGGGGTTTCCAATGATGGCCGGGTCAGTGCCTTAGTAAATTCGGCGCTTAACTCGGGCACGGTGATCACAATTCCGGTACCGGCGCACTTTACCTTGGATGAAGCGGCGACGATGCGCCGGAATGCCTTTAGCGACCGCACAACGATCAGCCAACCGGGTGGGTCGGGACACGATGTAATTATTACTGCGCCCAAGGGAGCCGGGAAACAAAATTGGACTACCGACTGGGTCAAAGGAAAGGGCTATTACCTGGTGGGAGGCTTTGTAATGGATATGCCAGCGGATACCACCACCCTCACTGCCGCGGATAATCCCTTAGCTTCTAACCATGGGGTGGGGACCATTAAGCAGACCGTGATGACCCCAACGGGCGCAAGTGAAATCTCCGTTCCTCTAACGCCGTTTTCAGCCAACATCATTGGAGCGAGCCCCAAGCCCCAAGAAGGGAAGATGGCTTTGTATGCGTACGGTAATAATGGGCCGGCCACCTTTTTGTTAGATGACGACAGTACCAATGATCCAGCTATTGTCAATTTCTTTGGGTTCGGTAACTTATCGGTCTACGACTTTGACCATAACTACAACATCCAGCTGGATTTGGCGGATGGGTTATTTGTGAACGGCTTTAAGACCCCCGTGCTTGCCGGTACGACTTCGTACACTTATAAATATACGCGAGTTGACAGCTCGACGGTTTCTGGTACGGTGAAGGCGGGCGAAGCAGTCACCGATGATAGTGGCAAGACCATTCGCAAAATCGAATTAACTCCGGACCTGTTGAAGGCGGCGACCACGACGGACTCGCTTTTGCAGTATCACTTAGGTGGCGATTACGGGCCAACCAAGCAAAATAACAAGGCCGATGCGATCATTGTATACGGCCACTTGGCTAAGACCTTGGATAATGGGACCCCGGTAACTAAGCAGACGATTCTTAAGTCGACTATTTCAGTGTCGTCACCGATTTTCAATGCTAGTACCATTTACTCGAATTGGGTTAATCAAACCGTCTACACCGAAGCGGATTTGAAAGCTAAAGTTGGGGCTGAGTTAAGCCCGGCAGTACGAGATACAGCTGACGCGGAACGACCGGGGACGATGGCGGCTGGGAAGATCAATTTGCGTTATGCCAGCCTCGACAAGGCCACCAACCAAATTTACGAGCCGATTTTTTACTATGTCTTACCCGCGAGTGCAGAATATAATGCAGCACTAGGGTTAGCTAATCCCCAAAACGGAGTTCAGCCGCAAGTAACGACTACTCAGGTTACTAAAAACGGCCAGACCCAAACCGTGGTCAAGATTGATTACACCGGGACTGGTTATTACTTTAAGACAGATAAGGATGGCTATGGGTCAGATACTGATACGGTCTTCTTTAACAATAAGAACGATGCCCAGCCGGGAAACTACGCCTGGGCCGTTTACGCGGTTAGCCCCCGGACACCGTTGACGAACACCCAAGTGGTGGATTCAACGGTAGTCGGTGATGATAAGTTGGCGGGGCCGTTGTACTTGTTAGGTGACGGTAAGTGGACGATCAATGTTCCGGCTTCCTTTTACGTGCCAGATATGAGTAAGGGGAATTTGAACTCTGCTTACGAAAACCACGGACGGTCTGACGATAAGGGGACCATAGCCATGTCTTACCAAATTAAAGTGGCTAACAATACCTTCCTGCCGTTGATTAATCCGCGCTTATTGACCAATCTCCCTCAAGCTGGCGACAAAAGCTTTGAATTTCAGCTCACGGGCCCAGCAGAGTTTGTACCGGCTGGCAACATCGATGCTAAGGACGTGAAGTTTTACTACTCCACCCAAACCCAAGACATTAATGCACCGGCTAGTCCGCTACTGATGCTATTTGCGACCGCAGCTACTGATACTACTGACAAACAAATTTCCTTGACGGGCTACAAAACCGCTGACCAGGTACAAGATTGGTCCAAGATCCGCTCAATTGTGGTTGACTTACCAAACATTCCAATGCGGGAGATGATTGGCTCCTTCCTCTTGCACGGGGTGGACCCAACTGTGACTTATGATGCTGGCAAGGTTGGCCCTATTAATACGGTGATGACCGCGGACGGTCGGGTGCCGTATGAAGGTTCGATGACTAATATTACCGTCAGAGGGACGGCGACTGTAACCGCGCGGTACCACTACCAGGATGCAGAGGGTAAGGATCAGCACGTTGACTTGCTAATGTTGACTAAGACTTATAACGACAACAAAGACACGATGAAGAAAAGTGACTTTGCTTTGACGGATGAAGCTAAGAAGCTGATCCCGGCCGGTTACGAGCTGGCGCCGGCAAGTGATACCAATCCGGGGATCATTAACGGCGGAAAGACATGGGTGACCGACGCGCCAAACGAGAAGGCGGCCTTTGATCAGGTGGCCAAGTACTATTTCGATAGTGATATTGTTCAGTACGAATTGGTTCACAAGATCACTGAAACCCCGAAGACAATCACCAAGACGGTAAACTACTACTACGACACCGTTGGCGGTACGAAAGTTCAAGCCCCGTTTACGACCACGGTGACGATCACCGAAAAGACCGATCAGGTAACCGGTGAAAAGACCTACTGGCTGGGGAGCACCCAGTTGCCAGGCCAGGGGACGACGACGTTGGTGGGGCAGACCTTGCCAAATCAGCCGGGTTACACGGCAGTCGTCCAAGATGATAAGACGGCAGATGCAACCGGCGCGACAACGGTTGATTACAACAGCGGTAACGTGATGATCAACGTGGTCTACACGGCCAACCCGCAACACGCGAAGTTCATCTATCACGATGACACGACTGAGGAAAACATTCTGACGGTACCCAAGGATGGCGTTTCTAACGCAACGATCGATTACACGACGCCCGCACAAATTGCCGCTTTTGCAGAGCAAGGCTACGAAAAGGTCTCTGATAACACGAACGGGCAAGCGCTGACTTTTGATCATGATGATGATAAGGACCAAGTCTTTACCATCCACCTCAAGCACAAGATGGAAGCCACTACGCGGACCAAAGAGCTTACCCGGACGATCACTTACGTCGACCAAAACCACCAACCGGTGAAGGGCGACGACGGGCAAGTCTTGTTGCCGGTAGTGCAGAAGGTTACCGTCACGGAAAACGGGACTACGGACCTACAAACGGGGACGACGACTTGGCACGGTGATTGGACCAGCGGTGATCACCCGGCGGTACTGAGCCCGACGGTAACCGGCTACACGCCAAACACGGCCGAAGTAGCTAAAGAAACGGTCACTAGCAGCGATGAACTGTTTGACCAAGATCAGAATACTGAAGTGACGGTGGTTTATGCGCCAACCCAAGAAACGGTCACGACCTACTACCGGACGGCGGACGGCAAGGATTTAAAGCCGAGCGAAACGCAAACGGGTAGCTACGGCAATAATTACACGACGAGCGCCAAGGAGATCGAGGGCTACCACCTGACGACAACGCCAGCTAACGCCAACGGGATCTACACGACGAACACGCCGGACGTGACCTACGTTTACGCCCCAGATGAAGAATCTGTGACGGTCCACTACCAGACGGTGGATGGGACACCGTTGGCTAAGGACGATCAGATCCCAGGGCTTTTTGGTGACCGCTACCAGACGAGCGCCAAGGAGATCAAAGGCTACCACCTGAAGGTAACACCGGCCAACGCCAACGGGATCTACACGACGAACACGCCGGACGTGACCTACGTTTACGCCCCGGATACCCAGACGGCGACCCTGACCTTTATCGACAACACGACTCCGACTCACCAACCGCTGGCAAAACTGGCAGTGACGGGTGACTACCAAGCCCCGATTGTCTTTAGCGACCAGGGCCAAAGCTACCAGTCCCTTTTTGATAAGTATACGAAGGGCGACCAAGCGCCGTACGTTCTGGATCCAAGTGTGACAAGCTACAAGGGTCAAGCAGTGACCTACAAGTTGGAAGGGAATGACTACTTCGTTTACCTGGTTCACCACCTTGTTGACGACCAACGGACCAAGCAAATCACCCAGACGATTCACTACGTCGACCAAAATGGTCAGCCAATGTTGGATGAGCAAGGCCAGACGTTGCCGGATAGCGTTCAAACGATCACGGTCCAACAGCACGGTACCAAGGATTTGGCAACGGGCGTGACCCAGTGGGACGGCGCATGGACGAGTGCTGACTATCAGGCCGTTGATAGTCCGGTGGTGGCCGGCTACACCGTCGATCAAGCCCAAGTTCCAAAGCAAACGGTAACTTCTACCAACGACCTGGTCACCAAGAATCAAGACACCTTGATCACGGTCACCTACACGCCGGTGCAGCGGCCGGCAAGGTTGGAATTTATCGACCTGGTAACTGGCGAAACATTAACGACGGTCAGCGTCAGCGGGGCCTACAACTCACCGATCAACTTTACCGATGGGCAGGGCCGGGGCTACAAAGCCCTGCTGAAGTACTACACGACTGGTGATCAACATTACCAACTGGTGGTGGGGGATCCAGCCCACGTTAGCTATGACGGCCGGGCGGTCAAGTACACCCTGGGAGATGACACCTACAAGGTATACCTGACCCACCAGACCGCAACGGTGCAAGATACGAAGAAAATTCAGCAGACGATCCATTACGTTGATCAAGCCGGGCAGCCAATGCATGATCATACCGGTACGGCCCTAGCAGACAACCACCAAACGGTCACGCTCAGCCGGAGCGGGACCCATGATCTGGTAACCGGGGAGACGACGTGGCAGGAGTGGTCAACTGATCACTACCAAGCCGTTGATAGCCCGAAGGTGGCCGGCTACACGGCCGATCAACCAACCGTGGCCGGTGAAACGGTAAACGGGGACAATACCGACAAGACGGTTACCGTTACCTACACGCCCAACCAACAAACGGCGTTGGTTACCTACTATGACGACAATACCGGGCAACCCCTGGGAGCAGTCGATCAGTTGAGTGGTAAGAGCGACCAGACCCTGACTTACACCACGGCCCAACGGCTGAAGGAATATGTGGACCAAGGCTATGAATTGGTCCGAGACGAAACCGGCGGTCAGCCAATCACGCTTGATCACGACGATAAAGTCACCCAAAGCTATGTGGTACACCTCAAGCACCGGACCGAAACGGTTAGCCGGACCAAGCAAATCACCCAAACGATCCAATACGTGGACCGGACTGGCCAACCGATGAAGGATGCTGCTGGCCAAACGTTAGCCGATAACGTCCAAACGGTAACCCTGACCCAACGTGGGATGACCGATTTGGTTACGCAAACGACGACGTGGGACGGCCTTTGGACGACGGCTGACTACACGACGGTGGACAGCCCCGTGCTGACCGGCTACACCCCAAGCCAAGATCAAGTAACCGGTACGGCCGTTACCACGAGCAACGAGTTGGTAGCCAAGAACCAAGACACCCTGGTAGTGATCACTTACACGCCAAACGCGGCGACCGTTAAGGTCCACTATCAAACCACGGACGGTCAGCCAGTAGCCGACAGTCAAAACCTGGTCGGTAAGTATGGGGAAAGCTACGAAACCACGGCGAAGAGCATTAGTGGCTACCACTTGATCGAAACGCCAGCGAATGCAAGCGGGAAGTACACGACCAATACGCCGGATGTGATCTACGTTTACGCACCGGATGAGGAAAGTGTGACCGTGCACTACCAAACGGCGGATGGGACACCATTAGCTGACGATGAACATGCCACAGGCGTTTACGGTGGTGAGTACACGACGAGTACCAAGGAAATCTCAGGCTATCACTTGACGGAAACGCCAAGCAATGCGACAGGGAAGTACACGACAGACACACCGGACGTGACCTATGTCTACACCCCAGATGAGGAAAGTGTGACCGTGCACTACCAAACGGCGGATGGGACACCATTAGCTGACGATGAACATGCCACAGGCGTTTACGGTGGTGAGTACACGACGAGTGCCAAGGAAATCGCGGGTTACCACCTGACGGAAACACCAAGCAATGCGACAGGGAAGTACACGACGAACACACCGGACGTGACTTACGTTTACGCGCCGGATGAAGAAAGTGTGACCGTGCACTACCAAACGGCGGATGGCAAAGATCTGGTACCAAGTGAAACGCAAACCGGCAGCTACGGCAGTGGCTACACAACGAGTGCGAAGGAAATCGCGGGTTACCACCTGACGGAAAC
>HHCFJ05603__coassemble_505_pt1 | contig 23324 bp, 19 predicted proteins | sample HHCFJ05603__metabat2_low_PE_006 | metagenome-assembled genome bin HHCFJ05603 | reverse complement strand
AATCATAAATAAAGACCTCCTATAGTTAAGTTTCCCTAAGTATAGAAGGTCTGGACTGAGGTTTAAATCCGGTCGGTTATGCCGTGCTTACCGCCCTTTTCTCATTTACCAACAAAAAAGAACCAGACTAATGCCTAAGGCTGATTAGTCTAGTTCTTCAAGTTTTCTTCATTTATGGAAGAATCTTCAATTTTTAGTGCTTAGTCACGCTTGCGGCGCTTACCGCCCAGGCCGAACAGTCCCATCAGCAGGGAAGCCAGACCCAGACCTGCCAAGGCACTAGCATCATGGCTATTACCAGTTTGTGGCAAGCGGCGGCTGTTAGTAGTGGATTCTACTTGTTGAGCAGTTGCCGTCTGTTGGCTAGTTACAACAGTAACCGCTGGCTGGGCATTGCTGTCCGCCTTCTGGTTCGTTGCTTGCTGGGCGTCAGGCGTATCTGAAGCCGTCGGTGCTTGGTGCCCTTGTTGAGCAGGCGTGGCAACTGCCGCATAAGTGATGTCGACCGTCTGATCAGTCGTTTCACCATCAACCGTTACCGCTGGTACTTCCGCCGGACTTGGGATGTAGCCCGCAATTGCTGCCGGCTTGAAGACATCCCATTGCGCGGTTGTCCATGGCTGCCAAGCAATTTGACCGGTAACCAGGTCCAGGCTACCGTGACGGCTGATCGTGACGACTTGCTTGATGGTCTTCGTCTGACCATCAGGCGTAGTTACCATGATCGTCCGGGTAACTTTCTTGGTTTGAACCGGATCCTTCTCATCGTGGCGAACAACCACGATGATGATCTGGCCGTTCTCTTCCTTGATCTGAACCTCAGCTGGAACCGTATCTGGATCTACCGGTACCCAGTTTTCTGGGAATTGCGGCGTTACCTTGATCGTGTCGCCAACATGGCCGGTGATCACTTGCTGGCCGATCTCGTTGCCATCGCGGTCGACGTACTTGATCAGAACCGTCCCCTCATTAGCCGTGTAGGTGATATCAACCGTCTGGTCCTTTTGACCATCCTTAACCGTTACGGCTGGTACATCAGCTGGGGAAGCCGTGTAACCGGCGACTTGGCCTGGCGTGAAGTCCGCCCAGGTACCTTCGGACCAGTCACTGTAAGTTACTTCACCAGTAACGTCATCAACAGTTGCGTCACGGAAGATCTTAGCAACTTGCTTTGTGGTTGCGACCTTGTTAGTGTGCGGATCCTTAACATTAATAGTCCGGGTAATGGTCTGGTTCAAGTCACTATCGTGAGCGCCATTAATCGGCTTATTGGTAGGAGTCTTACCATCGCCTGGCACTGGATCAGTGTGGGAGACATTACTGTGGTGGTGTTGAACAGTTACCTTAGTATCAGGAGTGCTGTCACCAGTAAAGGTAATCGTCTCTGGCACGACTTGATCCTTAGTCAGTTCCCAACCAGTTGGTACCGTGGAATTAGTGTCGACCGTTTGATCGGTCTTACCAGTAACCGTGTCAGTCTTAACCGTGTGACCATCGCCATCAACGTATACCACGTGCGTTGTTTGGTTGTTAGCCGTGTAAGTAATGTCAACAGTAACATCTTTTTGACCATTTTGAACAGTTACGGCAGCCACATCACTTTGACTAGGCGTGTAACCGGCAATTGGAGCTGGCGTGAAGTCAGTCCAGTTAGCAGCATCGCTTGACCAGTTACCATAGGTAACTTCACCAGTGACGTCATCAACAGTTGCGTCACGGAAGATCTTAGCAACTTGCTTTGTGGTTGCGACCTTGTTAGTGTGCGGATCCTTAACATTAATAGTCCGGGTAATGGTCTGGTTCAAGTCACTATCGTGAGCGCCATTAATCGGCTTATTGGTAGGAGTCTTACCATCGCCTGGCACTGGATCAGTGTGGGAGACATTACTGTGGTGGTGTTGAACAGTTACCTTAGTATCAGGAGTGCTGTCACCAGTAAAGGTAATCGTCTCTGGCACGACTTGATCCTTAGTCAGTTCCCAACCAGTTGGTACCGTGGAATTAGTGTCGACCGTTTGATCGGTCTTACCAGTAACCGTGTCAGTCTTAACCGTGTGACCATCGCCATCAACGTATACCACGTGCGTTGTTTGGTTGTTAGCCGTGTAAGTAATGTCAACAGTAACATCTTTTTGACCATTTTGAACAGTTACGGCAGCCACATCACTTTGACTAGGCGTGTAACCGGCAATTGGAGCTGGCGTGAAGTCAGTCCAGTTAGCAGCATCGCTTGACCAGTTACCATAGGTAACTTCACCAGTGACGTCATCAACAGTTGCGTCACGGAAGATCTTCGCTACTTGCTTCGTCGTGGTCGTCTGACCGTCTGGCGTCGTCACGTTGATCGTCCGCGTGATCGTCTGGTTCAGGTCACTCTCATGAGCACCGTCGATCACCTTGCCAGATGGCGTCTTGTCACCCGACTTAACTGGCTTAATGTGATCAACGTTGGTCGTATCATGCTCAATCGTGATCGTCGTGTCCGGTGTTTCTTCACCCGTAAAGTGGATCGTTTCTGGAATCTGACCATCAGTGATCTTCCAACCAGCTGGAACTTCGGAGTTGGTCTTAACGGTTTCGTCGGTCTTACCGCTCACCGTATCGCTCTTAACTGTCTCACCATCCTTATCAACGTAATTGATATGGGTAGTTTGACTGTTAGCCGTGTAGTTAATCGTAACATCGGTCAGCTTGGTGTTAGCGGTTGGGTTATCAACGCTGGCAACCGTCTTTTGACTTGGGGTGTAACCAGGAACTTCCGGAGCACTAACCGTGGTCAGGCCGTTTTGGTCAAGTACCCATGGCGTGTAGGTTGTAATCCCGGTAACCTCATTGGTCTTGCCAGTCCGCTTGAAGGTAGCAGTCTGGTTAATCACTTGTGGCTTTTCACCAGGCTTATTAATGGTGATTGTCCGAGAAATGCTCTTGTTAAGCTTTGCCGGATCGGTTACTGGATCCAGCTTTGGCGTTACCTTAACGGTGATAGCTGGGTTGTCATCCGTGATCTTGACTTCACCAGGAATTTCTTGACCAGGTACTAGTTCGTAGTGGTCAGGAACATTCGGCGTTACCTTAACCGTTTCATCGGTCTTACCCTTAACCGTGTCGGTCTTAACGACCTTGCCGTTCGGGTCAACATAGTCAATCTTCTGGGTTTGGTCATCAGCAGAGTAGTTAATGACGACGTTTGCCGGTTTGGTATCGGCTGTTGGATTCTCAACGCTATCAACATGAGCAACGTTTGGCGTGTAGCCTGGTACTGCTGGAGCATCGACTGCCTCTAAGGTGCTGTCCTTAAGCGCCCAGTCAGTGTAAATCGTTGTACCAGTTACTTCATTGTATTGACCAGTGCGAGTAAAGTCAGCATGCTGGTTAATCACTTGCGGCTTTTCACCAGGCTTGTTAATGGTGATTGTCCGGGAAATGCTCTTGTTAAGCTTTGCCGGATCGGTAATTGAATCCAGCTTTGGCTGTACCTTAACAGTAACTGTCGGAATACCATCAGCAGTGGCCTTAACCGTATCTGGAATCGTTTGACCAGGTACCAGCTCCCAGTTAGCTGGAACGTTAATCTTGCCCTTCACGTCAACGTCTTGGTCAGTCTTACCAGTAAGTGGAGTGGAGCTGATTTGGTTACCCTTTTCATCAACGTAAGTAATCTGGCCCTTCTGCTCATCAGGTGTGTACGTTACGTCAATGTTAACGTCCTTTTGACCATCCTTAACCGTTACCACTGGAATACCTGTTTGACCGTCGGATTGGTGAGCGGTGTAGCCAGCATGAGATGGAACATTTACTGCAGTCCAGTCGGCACTATCAGTTGACCATGCGCTGTAGGTTACCTCACCAGTGACATCATCAACCGTAGCATCACGGTAAATGTGCGCTACTTGAGTAGTCGTCTTAGTGGCTTGACCTGGTTCCGTAATGTTGATCGTCCGCGTAATCGTCTGGTTCAGATCTTCATCATGAGCACCCTTGATCTCCTTGCCAGAAGGTGTCTTGTCACCTGGCTTTACCGGATGGTTGTGGTCGACACTAGTCTTTCCATGTTCAATCTTGATAGTAATGTCATCCGTGTGAGCACCAGTAAAGGTAATCGTTGCCGGAGCATCATGTTGTCCCTTAACTAATACCCAACCAGCAGGAACATTGGATTTAACATGAACAGTTTGAGTTGTCTTACCATTGACCGTATCTGTCTTGATCTTGTTGCCATCCTTGTCAACATAGACAATATTAGCGGATTGATCTTCAGGCTCATAGATTAGTTCATAAGCATGATCGCCAGTAACAAACGGGTTGTAAGCCGTTATAATACCATTCCCTGTATCAATATTTACAGAACTTCCTGCTTCAAGCTGATATGGATTGCCATGCTTATCTAAAAGAGGTTGTTTCTCACCATCTTTTTCTCTGTAAAAAACCTTCATTGTTCCCTCAGCATCAATCTGCTGATAAATAACTTCGGAATCATCAGATGCAATATGTTCAACGTAGGTCTTCCCTTGAGCAAATTGGGTAAATGTTCCACTTGCCTTACTACTACCCACAAGCTTGAACCCAGCGAACATATCTTTAAGTTCTTGTTTATAAGAATCGCCAATATCAAGCTCAAACTTTTGACCGGTCAATCCATTTGAATAATAAATTGGGGCTCTCAAATCCATCAGTTTTCCAGTGTCTGGATTTCTATACAGGAACTTAATAATCGGTTGTCCCTTCTCTGGCAACATAATAGCAAATCCGTTAGAACGAGAATTGTCAGTATTCCCATTTATTTCATAAACATCCTGTAAATTAGCGTCATCTGGATCCCATATATTATAATTATCATCAACAACACTGATTGAATCAGATGATCCTTCAGGCTTGTCATAGCTTAGAGTGACTCCGCGCTTTGAGTATCTGTAATCATTATGATTGTCATCAAAATCGGCATCGATAAATTGGTGATAGCCAGTAATTCCACTATCCCAATTGTTAAAGTAGACGGATACCTTTTCCCCAGTATCTTGATCAACTGTCCAAATAAAGTCAGTATCAATTCGACTGTCACTAATGACACTAAATACATACTGCGAAGATGTGTCCGTTGTCTGATTATTATATTTATCCACGTAACCCTGATAGCGAGCAAAATTTGAATCAGTTGGATCGCTGATCTTAATATTCTTCAGCAGTTTATCTGCTAATTGATCCTCTTCTGCCTTTGCAGTATCCGATACAGCATTGGATTGCGCCTTGTTACCCAACAGGTTGGCCGTATTTGATGTGGCTGCTGACTTTGCCTTAGCAACGTTAAACATAGCCATCTCCTGTTGCTCAGCAGCTGAGGCGGCACTCTTTCCCGCTTCCGCAGCTGAGGCGGTACTCTTTCCCGCTTCCGCAGCTGTGCTGTCAGCGGTACTAGCAACTGCTGGTGAGCCAGTAGAAGTACTTGCACTTTGCTGGTTAACCGTTGGATCGGTAGAAGTGGTATCAGCCAGTACACTCTGGCTTCCGCCAACGTAAAAACCAGCAGCAATTGCTACTGAAACAACTCCAACGCTAAGTTTTCGTAATGAAAAACGCAAAAATCTTTGATTATTTTTGTTTTCTTTCAAAAATTTATTATTTTTACCAACCATTTTTTATTTTTCCCAAGTTAATATTTTTTGGATGTTAAGCGTCCACCTTGTATTTTCGTTGTTTACACCCAAAATGTCAATTGTAAGTTAAAAAAAAGTAGTTCAAAAATCCACTAATTCCAATTTTAATACACGACATATTTACAGATATGCGCAAAAGTTTGTAAAAATAAAATTAATAAATTTAGATAATGTTGATGTATTAACTTTTTATCAAAGACAAACGCTTATCATTTTTGTGGATCGGTTATTGCGCATATTTTTAGATATGTCGTGTGTCAATTGGCAAAAACGGCCAAAACCAAACGTAATTTTTCAAACCAGCGGTACCGTGGCGCAAAAGTAAGCAGCTTAGCTATTCCGCCCGTTAAATTTTTACTACAATTGGTCAGGACGTCCAAACGTGATTGACGCTAAAAGCTGCGATTTGGGAGGAAACCTACCATAAAAAAGTTACTTACGCTCGGGATGACCCTACTCTGCGGCTGCAGTCTTGCCTCTTGTGGCACTTCCCCTTCCGCTCAGCACAACGCCAATTAGGCCGATGGTCCCCTCACTAAAGTGGGCCAGTACACCAAAAGTGACGCTACTGACCCCAAAGTAACCCTGCTGGCGATCAAGTACTATGATCGCACCTACCAATTGGACGGGGCCACGATCAAAATCAAGACGGTGAAGCTGCTTCAGATGGACGCTGCCACGAAAAAGCAGCGGACTGATTACGAGACCAACCTCGGCCAAGACCTGGGCAAGAAATTTTACGTGTACCAAGTTGAGTATGTTTTGACCAACACCTCGGATCAAAAAGTTACTTCCAATGGGTTTGAGGTCATCAATCCCCAGGGCGAGCAACTCGCCACTAATGATGGCGCCGCTGATCTGGCCGCTAGCGCTAGCATCCAGCCCAAGGCTAAAAAATCCGGCACTTTAATCGCCATCGCCAAAAAGAGCGATCAAGGGAAGCTCGATAAATTCAAAATCGTGTCCCCCGAATTAATTGACATAGCAGGCCACACAACCGCTGAGGCCCAAACCATTGACTTGCGCAAGCGGGCCAGCAACACCAGCCAAACGGCATCGGCCAATTCTTCATCAGATGAGCAATCAGCAACGCCGGCCGCTAACAGTAATCAACAAACGGCCGCCTCATCCGCCGACCATGCTAATGGCGACGATAAGGTCACGGTGGCCGGCCACAGCTTCCACCACAAAACCTTTGCCGGTACCGATATTTTAGTTGGCGACAACGGTGAGGGCGAAGCCGGCGAATGGGCCGCCAATAATCCGGCCACCCAAAACGACGCCAGCGTTAAGGCCCAGCTAAGTTCAATCTATGGTAATAACTAAGGCCTTGGCTAAGGCAAGTATTCACTCCAAAAGTAGTCTTAAGCTCACAAAAGCGGTGCCACCCTACACGGGAGCACCGCTTTTTTAGGCATAAAAAAGAGCCCCCAACTGGGAGCTCTGTTCGGTAATTAGATGTCGCGACGACGTTCCGCGATCCGCGCACCCTTACCAGTCCGTTCACGCAGGTAGTACAGCTTAGCACGACGTACCCGACCGTAACGAACAACTTCGATCTTTTCTACCCGTGGGGAGTGAACTGGGAAAGTCCGTTCCACCCCAACCCCGTTACTGATCTTCCGAACAGTGTAGGTAGCGGAGATGCCAGCACCGTGGCGCTTGATAACAACCCCTTCAAAGATTTGAACCCGTTCCCGGCTCCCTTCAACGATCAGGGCGTGAACCCGAACCGTATCCCCGGCCCGGAAAGCAGGGATGTCACTACGTAATTGACTTGCGGTGATCTTTTCGATCAATTGATTTTGACGCATTTTATTTATTCCTTTCATCGGCATTCATTCTTTCCCTTGGGAACAGCGGAATACCGTTTATCCGGCTAAACAGCCTTTAGTAATATAACATATCTCCCCCACTGATGCAAGGGCAACTTATTTTTTCCGCTTCACCAGCACCGAGTGGCGGATCCCGTAGCCAAAGTAGACCAACAGCCCAATGACAAACCAGCCGACCATCAGCAATTTGGCATCGACATCCAGGTTCCAGAAAATAACCGCCGAGAACAGCGCCGACAGGGCTGGTAAGACTGGGTATCCGGGCATCTTAAACGAAGCTTCCGGCAAATCGACTCCTTCGCGCTTGCGCAAAGCGTAGATTCCCAGTGATACAAAGATAAAGGCCACCAACGTCCCCGCTGATACCAAAGTCGCCAGGAAGGTAAAGGGAAAGACCGACCCGAGGACCATTGCTAGCACCGTAATCGTCCACAGCGCATGATTCGGCACGTGCTTATCATCAATATGGCCCAAGCCCTTGGGTAACAAACCATCGCGGCCAAAAGCATAAATCAATCGTGACGAAGCCAAGAGGATCGCAATCAGCGCCGAAAAAATCCCAACCAAGGCCACTACCGACAAGAGATTGGCGACCAAGGGATGGCCAGCTTGGCGCAGGGCCCAGGCCGCGGGTTCGGCATTATTGGCATAGCGGTAGTACGGGAACATTCCGACCAAGACCAGGGAAACGGCGATAAAAAAGCCCGTCCCTAACACCAAGGTTCCAATCAGCCCGCGGGGCATCGTCTTTTGGGGGTTCTTAGTTTCGGCGGTATTGGCCGCAATCGCATCAAAGCCAACGTAGGCAATGAAGATCTGCGAAGCCCCCGCCATAATCCCGCTGAGGCCCCCAAAGGTCGTCCCCGGCCGGTGCGGCGGGATAAAGGGGGTGTAGTTTTGCGGGTGCAGGGCCGTCACCCCGACCGCCACGAAGAGAATGATCACCAGCAGCTTGATCGCCACAATCGCGTTTTCAATCCGGCTGACCTGGTGAACCCCATGGGAAACCAGCCACCCGACCAACAGGATCGCCAACGCGGCAAATAAGTCCAGATACGAACCCTGGTGGGGATTAAAGCCCCCGGTCAAGGCCACTGGCAGCTTGACCCCCAGCGAAGCTAAGAATCCCTGCATATACGCTGACCAGCCCGAGGCGACAAAGGCGACCGAAATAAAGTATTCCGCCAAAAGCGCCCAACCGGCAATCCAGCCAAAGAATTCCCCAAACAAGACGTTCATCCAGGAAAAGGCCGACCCGGCAAAGGGCAAGACCGACGAGGTTTCCGCGTAGGCCAACGCCGACAAGCCGGCCCCAACCGCCGCAACAATAAAGGCCAACGGCACGGCCGGGCCGGTGTGCTCAGCGGCCACGATTCCCGGCAAGGTAAAGATGGCCGTGCCGACCACCATCCCGGTCCCCAAGCCGATTAAATCCAGGGTCGTCAAAGTCGGGGCCAAGCTGCCGTCTTTTAATTGGTAAGTCGCGGGATCCTCCCGCAACAACAAGCGCGCAAGTAACTTTTTCATCTATTGGTCACCCGCTTCTTCTAAGCGCAAGTCCTGCAGCATGATCCGCTGTTCTGGGGTCAGCGGGGCGGTTTCCAAGAGGTCCGGCCGCCGCTCCAAGGTCCGGCGCAAGGATTCTCGCATCCGCCATTCACGGATCTTTTGGTGGTTCCCCGAGGTGAGGACTTCGGGCACCTTCATCCCGCGAAAATCCGCGGGCCGCGTGTACTGCGGGTATTCGAGCAAGCCGTTAGAAAACGAATCGCCCATCGGGGAGGCCATGTTGCCCAAGACCCCCGGAACAAAGCGGGCGGTCGCATCGATCATCACCATCGCCGCTAACTCGCCCCCGGTCAAGACGTAATCGCCCAACGAGGCTTCATCGGTCACCAGGGTCCGGATCCGTTCGTCGTAGCCTTCGTAGTGCCCACAAATAAAGGTCAGGTGCTCTTCTTGGGCCAATTCGCGGGCGTAGGCTTGATCAAAGCGCCGGCCGGCCGGATCGAGCAGGATCACCCGCCCTTTGGGGTACTGGTCCTTGGTTTCGGCTTCAATGGCCGCCATCGCATCAAAAATCGGCTGAGCTTGTAAGAGCATCCCGGCTCCACCCCCGAAGGGCGCATCGTCGACGTGGTTGTGCTTGTCCGTGGTGAAGTGCCGAAAATCAGTGACCTTGATGTCTAAGAAACCATCCGCTTGGGCCCGGCCGACGATCGACTGGCCCAAGGTAGCGTTAAACATGTCCGGAAAGAGGCTTAAGATATCAATCCGCATTATTCCAACCCCTCCATTAATTCCACCGTTACGACCCCGGCGGCTAGATCAACGTCTTTAACGACGTCGTCAATGACGGGCAACAATAAGTCCTTTTGCCCCGGCCGCTGAACGACCCAAACGTCGTTGGCCCCCGGTGCCAAGATCTCTTTAATCGTCCCTAAGGCTTGCCCAGCCGTCGTCTCGACGACCAGGCCAATAATTTGGTGGTAGTAGTATTCCCCCTCGGCCAGTTCGCCTTGCGCTTCTTCGGGTACCGCTAAGTAGCAGTCCCGGAAGGTCTGGACGTCATTAATATTGTCGTACTCCTTAAACTTCAGCAGCTCCATCCCCTTGTGGGCGCGGGCTTGTTGGATCGTCACCTCCACCGGGATGTTCCCTTTTAAGATCACCAGCTGCTTGCCAACTTGAAAGCGGTCCTCGGGAAAGTCCGTCGTCACCATGACCTTGACTTCACCCCGAATCCCGTGGGTATTTACAATTTTCCCAACGTGGTAGTAGTTCACGGCATCCTCCTTTATCTTGTGCAGAACTGAATCAGTAGAAAAAAGGGCCGCGACAATTACTCGTCACGACCCCTTCATTAATGGCGCTGGTCATTGATTACCAACCTAATTTTCTTTGCGTTCACCCGCTTATCCCGGGCCCCTTCAACCAGGGTCCGTAATGCCGAGATTACGTGCCCCTGGCGACCAATCACCCGGCCAACGTCAGCCGGATCGACGTCGAGAACGTAATTAATGTAACGCTCATCTTCCCGCGGGGTAACCTTGACGGCGGCTGGCTTTTGCACCAAGGGCCGGACCAAGGTTAACACTAACTCTGAAAAATCTGTTGTAACCATTAACCAATCCCATTACTTCTTAGCGTACTTAGCTTCGTGGAACTTTTGCATAACCCCGGCCTTTTGGAACATGTTCCGGACCGTGTCGGAAGGTTGTGCCCCCTTTTGCAACCATTCCATAACTGCGTCTTCGTCGAACTTAACTTCCTTTGGCGTCGTCAATGGGTTGTAAGTCCCCAACGTAGTGATGAAACGACCGTCACGTGGTGAACGTGAGTCAGCAACCACGATCCGGTAGAATGGGCGCCGCTTGGAACCCATCCGCTTTAAACGAATCTTAACAGACATGCATTCACACCTCCTTGCCCTTTATTTCTAACAGGTAATAATATACCAAGTTTCCAAATGATTGTAAAGGATTTTTTCTTGACAGGGGCAAAAAAGATTTTATTCGGCCCCCGTCCCTTGCTGTCCCAACGCCTGTAAATGGGCGCGATGCTGGATTCCCCAGGCGTGCAGGGCATCCAAAGTTGGGATCAACTCCTGGCCGTGGGCCGTTAGGCGGTATTCGACTTTGGGCGGCACGGTCGGATAGACGGTCCGCTGGACCAGATCATCCGCGGCCAGCTCCCGCAGGGTCTGGGTGAGCATTTTTTTGGTCACGTCCGGCAAGGCCCGTTGCAGATCCGAAAAGCGCAGGACCGGCGTGGCCCGCAACTGGATCAAGACCGGAATCTTCCACTTTCCCAATAAACTGTCCAAGCCCGCATCAATCCGGCAATCGACAGGTTCAAAGGCCATGGTGGTTCCCCCTTTGCGTTTTTTCTACATTATAGAAGGTCCCCCGCGGCCTGCCAAGTCAGGTGGTTTCTTAAAAGTAACCTGATACCTTCAAAGTGCCGTCTTTTCTTCCTTCCCTGGCTCGGTTATGATACTTACATAAAGTAAGAACGAACCACGGAGGTGCTCACTATGACCATGACAGATTACCGCATCCACCCGGAAAACGGCCTCGAGATCGGCATCTACACCCTCGGGGACCGGATGCCCGACCCTAACACCGGCCAAATGCCCAGTGAAAAGGAACGCATTGACCACCTGATTGAAATGGCGACGACCGCCGAAGCCGTTGGCCTGGACTACTTTGCCCTCGGCGAAAGCCACCAGGAATTCTTCGTCAGCCAGGCCCACGCCGTCATCCTTGGCGCGATTGCCCAGGCGACGGAAAAAATTAAAATCGGCTCCGGGGTTACCGTCGTCTCGACTTCCGACCCTGTCCGGATCTTTGAAAACTTCGCTACCTTAGACTTGCTCTCCAACGGCCGGGCCGAATTAACCGGCGGCCGGGCGTCACGGGTGGGCCTCTTCAAACTCTTGGGCTACGATCTGGCCGACTACGAAGAATTATTTGAAGAAAAGTTTGATTTGCTCTTGCAGCTCGCTCGTCAGGACAAGGTCACCTGGTCCGGTAAGTTCCGCGCGCCCCTGGAGGACGCCACCGTCTACCCGCGGCCGTTAAACGGGACAATGCCAATCTGGCGGGGAGTCGGCGGCCCCGCCCAAAGTGCCATCAAGGCTGGGATGGCCGGGGTGCCGATGCAAGTGGCGATGCTGGCCGGACCGGTCTCGCGCTTCAAGCAAACGATCGACGTCTACCGCGAAAGTTTACAGCGCCACGGCTTTAATCCCGCTGATTTTCCGGTCACGACCGGGGGGCTGTTCTATTCGGCTGCCGACATGCCAAGTGCCTTGCGGGCCTATTACCCCTACCTCAATGAAGGAATGAAGAAGGCCAACGGCTACGGCTTTAATAAACGACTCTTTGCGATGCAACGCGACCCGCAAGAAGTCATGCTGATCGGCGACCCGGAACAAATCATTGAAAAGCTGCTCTACCAATACGAAGAATTTGGTATGCAACGCTACATTGCCCACATCGATTTTGGCGGGCTGCCACACCACGAAGTCCTCAAGCAAATCGAAATCTTAGGGACCAAGGTCTTGCCAACCGTCAAAAAATACACCCAAACTTATCCCGGAGGTCAAGTCAAATGAACATCGTCTTAGTCGCCGGTGCGATCACCGGTAGTAAAACCGCAACCGTCTTAACCGCCCTGCAAAAGGAACTGCAAATTCAGGCGCCTGCCGCCAAAGTCACCCTCTTGGACCTGCGGCAACTGCAACTGGTCTTTAGCGACGGCCGCGACTTCCGCGAATACGAGGGGGATACCCGCTACGTGGCCGAAACGATTATGCAAGCCGACGCGTTGGTCTTTGGCTCCCCTGTCTACCAGGCCGGGATTTCCGGGGCCCTTAAAAACGTCCTCGACCTCCTGCCGGCCCGAGCGCTGGCCGATAAGGTGGCCACGGCGGTAATCACTGCTGGTAGTCCGCGCCACTTTTTAGTCGCCGACTACCAACTCAAGCCGATCCTTAACTTCATGAAGGCCGTCTTGCTGCCCAGCACCCTTTACGTTGAAGAAAAGGACCTCGCAGGCGATCAGATCGTGACCGATGAAATCACCAGCCGGATCAAACGCTTGGCTCAGGACCTGCTGTTAACCACCAAGACCTACCAGGCCCAATTAGCGGAATTGGAAGCCGACCTCTTTTAACTCCACCAAAAAACGCCGTTCCCACCGGAACGACGTTTTTTCTATTGCTGCTGGTCTTGGTCAGACTGCCATTCAATTTGGTTGGGCATCTTGCGAAAGGCCAAGTAGAGCCCCGCCAGCCAGACCAAGGTAAAGATCAGCGCCAGTAAGGTCTCTTTTTCAAAGCACAAGACCCCGAGCACCATCGCTAAGAAGATTAAAATCAAGTAATCACTCAGCGGATAGAGCGGCATGGCAAAGCGGGTTTGGACCCAGTGCTGCTTTTTAAAGCGCAGGTGCGCCCAGACGATCGCCGCCCAGATAAAGAGGAAGCAGGTCGTCGCCACCGAGGTCACCAGGACAAAGAGCTGGTTGGGAATCACAAAGCTCAGGCCCAAGGTTGTCGAAATCATCAGGGCTGAAAAAGCCAGGGCTCGGGCCGGCACCTGCCGCTTGGACAAGCGACTGAGGCTTCGCAGCGCCGGGTTTTTGACGTCGTGGGTCAATTCCGCCAGCAGGCGGCCGGTCGTGTACAAAGAACTGTTGCAGGCCGAGGCCGCCGCCGTTAAGACGACAAAGTTCACCACGTCGGCCGCCCCGGGAATCCCGATTTCTTTAAAGACCATCACAAAGGGACTGTTGTTGGGATCGAGCCGGTTCCATGGATACAGGGTCATGATCACCGCCAAGGCCCCGATGTAAAAGAGAATGATCCGCAGTGGGATCGCATTAATTGCTTTGGGAATCACCCGGGCCGGGTCGGCAGTTTCCGAAGCCGTCATCCCTACCATTTCAATCCCAACAAAGGCAAAGACGACCATTTGAAAGGACAGCATAAAGCCCGAAAAACCGGTGGCAAAAAAGCCGCCGTGCTTGACGAGGTTGGCCACCGAGGCCCGCTCGCCGCCGCTTTGAAAGCCCATTAACACTAAGCCAATCCCAATCAAGACCAAAGCGATGATGGCGACAATCTTAATCATCGCAAACCAAAATTCGGTTTCACCAAAGGCCGAGACGGTCGCGAGGTTCAGGCTCAACAATAAGCCCAAGGTCAACAACCCCGGGGCCCAGATTGGCAAGTGGGGCAACCATAAATGGATATAGGTCCCAATCGCGATGATTTCCCCCATCGCCACGGCAATCCAACAGGCCCAGTAGGTCCAGCCGACCACGGCCGCAATCCGCGGGCCCAAGAAGTCCTTAATCGCCTCAATAAAGGAGCGGTAGTTCAAGTTTGCCAATAAAATTTCCCCGAGCGCCCGCATCAACAAGAAGCACATGATTCCCGTAATAATGTAGGCTAAGAGAATCGCCGGGCCGGCCGAATGGATCGACTTGCCCGAACCCAAGAACAGCCCGGTCCCAATCGTCCCACCCAGGGCGATCAGCTGGACGTGGCGGCTCTTGAGGCCGCGGGAAAGCTCTTGGGGCTGATCAGTTTGCGTTTTCATATTTTTTCCTCCGCGTATCATCTAACTTGGAAGTCTTTATTTTAGCATGATTCTCATTTGATTTTAACTGATTTTTCATTTTACGTCGAATCTTAAGTTTCGCCCCGCCCCAACTTTAAAAACCGCGGTCAACTAAAAAAGCGGGGCCCCCTTTGGCGCACCCCCGCTTGCTCTAGTTGTCTGTTTTCACCAGCCGCTGCTTAACCAAACTCGGATCGGTCTTGCCCGGGTTGAGTTCCACCAGTTTCCCGGAGGCAATGTAGATAATCCACTCGGCCAGGTTGACAATGTGATCACCCGCCCGTTCCAAGTTGCGAATCACGCCCATGTAGGTTTCGTAAGCGGGAATTCGGTCATGATTGGCCATCATCCCCGCCAAAATCGCCTTTTGCTGGCGCACATAAATGACGTCGACTTCCAAGTCCTGGTTAGCGACTTCATAAGCCGCTTGTTCATCATTATTGGCGTAGGCATCCATGACCTTTTCCAACATCTGCCGCACTAATTCCGTCATTTGCGAAATTTCTTTTTCAATCGCCGGCACGTGGTGGACCTGATTTAAATTCACCGTTGCCCGGGCAATGTGGGTCGTGTAGTCCCCGATCCGTTCCACATCGTTGCTGGCCTTTAAAATACTGATGATTTCGCGAAAGTCGCTGGCCAGGGGTTGTTGGAGGGCCATCACCTTCAGGGCCCGCTTTTCCAAGCTGACTTCTTCATCGTTAATGTCTTGGTCGCGGTTTAAGACGTGCTTGGCCAATTCATTATCGTGGTCAATAAAGGCCTTGGTGGCTTGATAGAGTTGCTCGCTAGCATCAATCCCCATTTCCATAAAGCGCGACCGTAACTTCTTTAACTCTGCTTCAAAGATAACGCTCATTTCTTTACCTCACTTTTCCTAGCCAAACTTGCCGCTCAAGTAATCCGCCGTCCGTTGCTCGCTCGGGTTCATAAATAATTGGTCGGTTGGTTTAAATTCTACCAGCTTGCCCTGCTCAAAGTAAGCCGTCCAATCTGAAATTCGCGAGGCCTGCTGCATATTGTGGGTCACGATGATGATCGTGAATTGCTCTTTTAGCTGGGCCAAGGTGGCCTCGATCTGGTTGGTCGAAATCGGGTCTAAGGCACTGGTCGGTTCGTCCATCAGGATGATTTCCGGCTGGGTGGCCAGGGTCCGGGCAATGCACAACCGCTGCTGCTGACCCCCGGAAAGGGCCTGGGCGCTGGTCTGCAGCCGATCCTTGACTTCTTCCCAGAGGGCGGCTTGCTTAAGGCTTGCTTCCACCCGGTGGTCTAAGACGGTACGGTCCTTTTCCCCGCGCAAGCGCAAGCCGTAGATCACGTTTTCATAAATTGACATCGGAAAGGGGGTCGGCTGCTGAAAGACCATCCCGATTTGTTGGCGGACCCGGTAAACGTTGGTTTCGGGCCGGTTGATGTCGACGCCGTGGAAATTAATCTGGCCGGTCACCGTGGCGATCTCATCGTTCATCCGGTTCAAGCTCCGCAATAAAGTTGACTTCCCTGACCCCGAGGCCCCGATCAGCGCGGTAATCTGGTGGGCGGGAAACTCCATGTTGACGTCGGTGACGACTGGCTTTTCCCCGTAAGCGACGGCGACGTTTTGCACTGCTAAGGCAATTTCATTCATGCTAAAGCATCCTTTCTGCTGGTTATTTGCGCAAGCGCCGGGCCAGGTAATTCCCCAGCCCCCGGGCACTCAGGTTAAAGATTAAAATCGTCAGGATCAAGACAGCCGCGGCCCCACTGGACACTGCGGCCGCATCGGGAATCAACCCTTCGGTATTGACCTTCCAAATGTGGACGGCCAGGGTTTCGGCCGGGCGCATCGGGTTCAAAAAGCTGGTCGGCGCAAAGGGATTCCAGTTGGTGTAATCGACGTTGACCGTGCTCTGCCCGGCGGTGTAGATCAAGGCGGCCGCTTCCCCAAAGATCCGCCCGGCACTTAAAATCGCCCCGGTTAAAATTCCCGGCAAGGCCTGGGGCAGGACGATTTTAAGGGTCACTTGCCACTTGGGCATCCCGAGGCCCAAGCCAGCTTGCCGTTGCAGGGCCGGCACTTGCTGGAGGGCCGTCTCGCAGGCCCGCGTCAAAAGCGGCAGGTTGATGATCGTCAGCGCCAAGGCCCCGGCCAAGAGGGAGAAGTCTAACCCCCAGCGCAGGACAAAGACCAGGTAGCCAAACAACCCGATCACAATCGACGGCAGGGAGCTCAAGACTTCAATCGCCAGGCGCAAGGCGTTGGTCCAACCATTTTGCGGCGCGTATTCACTCAGGTAGATTGCCGCCCCCAAGGCCAGTGGGACCGCCACCGCCAGGGTCAAAATTACCAGGTAAAAGGAGTTAAAGAGTTGGTCAAAGATCCCCCCGCCACTGGTAAACGACGACGCCGAGCTGGTCAAAAAGTGCCAAGAAACGTGGGGCAGCCCGGTGATTAACAAGTAGGCGACCAAACTGATGACGATTAAAGCGGCGATCCCGGCCAAGCCTAGGATCAGCCCCGTCGCCAGGCGATCTTGTTTTTCTGCTTTTTGCATATCAATTCCTCCAAATTATCAGCTAGCCCTTTTTCGTAACCAAGCGCATCCCGAGGTTGAACAATAAGGACATCGCCAGCAAGACTAAGGCCAGGGCCCAGAGGGCATCGTTGGCGGCGGTCCCCATAATCGTGTTCCCCATCCCGGTCGTCAAGACGCTGGTCAGGGTCGCCGCCGAGCTCTGCAGGCTGGTCGGCATGATCGCCGCATTCCCAATCACCATTTGGACCGCTAAGGCTTCCCCAAAGGCGCGGGCCATCCCGAAGATCATCGCCGTTAAAATTCCGCCCCGCGCGGCCGGCAAGACCACCCGGTGGATGGTCTGCCACCGCGTCGCCCCCAGGCCCGCCGAGGCTTGGCGCTGTTGCTTGGGGACGGCTTGCAAGGCTTCAATGGCCATCGAGGTCATCGTCGGCATGATCATCAGGTATAAGACCCCGACCGCGGCGACCAGGCCAAAGCCGGTCCCCCCGACGAGCTGGCGAACGGCCGGCACGATCACCGTCAGCCCCACCAGCCCGTAGACGACTGAGGGAATCCCGACCAGCAGCTCAATGACCGGCTGAAGGAGTTTCTTGGCGACGGGTGGCAGAATTTCGGTCACTGCCAGGGCCACCGCCAAGGCAAAGGGCAGGCCGATGAGCCCGGCCACCACCGTCACAATCAGGGAGGTGACGATCATGGGGGCGGCGCCAAACACGCCGGCCCCGGGCGCCCAGGTCGGGCTAAAGAAGAATTCGGTGAGTTTCCCTTCCCCGGTCGTAAAGAGGCGGACCCCCTTGGCAATTAAGAAGAGCAGAATCGTCACCACCAGCGCCCCGATCACCAGCAGGGCCAGGCTGGTCAGCCAACGACCGCGGCGTTCCTGTTGGCGTTCCTTCGAAGCCCCGGTCAAATAAGTATGCCAATTTTCCATGATTACTTTCCTTTCACTGGACTAAGCTTGCCGTGGGCATCCCGGTGCACTTGCATCTCATCGACGCTGACGTAGTGGGCCTTAGGGACCAAGGTTTGTTGGACCGTTGGCGAAGTCAGGTACTTAACAAAGGCGCGGGCCGCCGGGCTGGCGTTTTTCCGGAGGTAGACGTGTTCGTAAGACCACAGCGGCCAGCGGTTGGTTTGAATATTGGCCGCCGTCGCTTTTACCCCGTTCAAGGTCAGCGTCTTAACGGTTGAATTGACGTACGGCAGGGCGACGTAGCTGATCGCCCCCGGGGTGTTGGCGACAATTTGCTTGACGGTCCCGTTGGAATCTTGTTCCTGGGCTGGTTTCGGCGCTTGCCCCTTTAGGATCAAATCTTCAAAGGCCAGCCGGGTCCCGGACCCGTCCGCCCGGTTGATGATCGTGATTTTTTCATCGGGGCCGCCAACGGTTTGCCAATTGGTAATTTCCCCGGTAAAAATCCGGCGCAGCTGGTCGGTCGTTAAATTGTTGACCTTCAACTTTGGATTAACGATCGGGACAATCCCGGCGACGGCCACGATATGGTCTTCGAGCTTGGTCGCGTCAATCCCCTTTTTTTGTTCGGCGTAGACGTCCGAAGAACCGAGGTCGACAGCCCCAGCTTGAACCTGGCTGAGCCCGGTCCCCGAGCCACCCCCTTGGATCGTGACGTTCACCCGCGGGTGCTGCTGATTAAAGCCCGGTACCGCCGCTTCGGCCAGCGGCTGCAGAGCCGTCGAACCAACGTTGGTGACCTTCGCCTGTTTGAGTTGACCGCTGGAGTGGGCGCTCCAAGCGCCCCACCCCAAGAGCCCGGCCACAATCACCAGGAATGCGAGCCATCCTTTTTTCATGCTTGATCTTTCCCTTCCGTGGGGTGATTCACCCCGGTTGTTTTCCTTGTCACATCATGGTACAAATAAAGCATACTGAAGCGATGTAAAGCTTTACCCGGAAGAATGTAAAGGTTATGTAAATTTAGGGGGCGACGACGATTAAACAGCTACTGGTACTTTCCAAGGATCAAGCTTTTTTGGCGCGGCTGCATAAGGCCGGGCAACAAAATGACTGGCAGATTACGGCCTTAACCACCGCCACCAGCATCGTGGTCGCCTTAAACCAAGCCGATTATGACGGCCTCTTATGGGATCTGGCCGCCAGCAATTTAGACACGACTTTGGCGACGGTGATGCTGATCCGGGAGACTTTCGCTCACCCAATCATCGCCATTGCCACGACCCCTAGTGAACGCGAACAACGCAAACTCTACCGGGCCAAGGCCGACGCCGTGATCGATCGCACGCTGGCCATGAGCGTCTTTAGCGCCCTGTTTGACCAGCGGACTTGGGTCTACCAAAACGCCCCCGCGACGGTGGCCACCCCCACGCCGGCCGCGCCACCGACCACGACCTACCAATTGGGAACCATCACCGTCGATCCCACTAATTACACCGTTACGAAAAATGGCCAGGCTCTAAACCTGACCAAGAAGGAATTTCAACTGTTAGTCTACTTATTGGAGCACCAAAACCAAGTCCTTAGCCGCGAGCAACTGCTCAACGGCGTTTGGGGCTACGACCTGCTGGGGACCTCGCGGATCGTGGACATTCACATCTCGCATCTGCGCGATAAATTAGAGGACGATCCCAAACAGCCCCAGTGGCTCAAGACCGTCCGCGGCTTTGGCTACCGGCTGGAAAAATGAGATGAAGGGCCAGGCTGGTGGTGGTACCACTTTTCGACCCGGCTAACCACCCAAGTCGTCCCATGCAAAATTGGCCCCGTCGTCAAGGCGACCAAGCCCAAGATCGCCCAGCCGCGCAAGCTCGGCCAGGTCAAGCCAAACAGCCACGGGGTCGCTAAGCTCCCGCCGGCCAGGGCCAGGAGACAACCAGCGTAAATCAGGCGCCGGACCCGATCAAAGGGCTGACAGGTCCGGTACAAGACGCGCAAGCCCACCAAGATCAAGAGTAAGACGGCGACGGTCGAATAATCGGCGTAGGTCAAGTTAAAGACCTGGGCCAAAGCAACCATCATCCCCACCACAATCACGTCCGTTAAGCCCCCCGGGAGGGCCAAGAACATGACGTTGGTCAAAAAGTGGCCGCGCAGGCGTTCATGATTCGGCTGCAAGGCTAAGAAGAAGCCGGGCAGCCCGATCGTGACCAACCCCCATAAGGACACTTGGGCCGGCTTGAGCGGGTAGGTAAAGATAAACGCAACCGCTAAAAGGGCCATCAAAAAGGAAAAGAGGTTCTTAACCAAAAAGAGGCTGGCCGACCGCTGGATGTTATTGACCACCCGTCGCCCTTCCAAGACGACCGCTGGCAGACAGGCAAAGTCCGAATCCAACAAGACCACTTGGGCCACGTGGATGGCCGCCTCGCTGCCCGAGGCCATCGCAATGCTGCAATCGGCGTCCTTTAGGGCTAAGACGTCGTTGACCCCATCGCCGGTCATCGCGACCGTGTGGCCCTGGGCTTGCAGGGCCTGGATCAATTGCCGCTTTTGCTCCGGGGTGACCCGCCCAAAGACCGTATGCTTGGCCGCGGCGGCCTGCAGCGCCGCGGGCGTCCGTAACGTCGTCGCATCGACAAAGTCCGCCGCCCCTTTAATTTGCGCCGCTTGGGCCACGGCGGCCACCGTCGCCGGATTATCACCGGAAATGACTTTGACCGCCACGCCCTGTTGGCGGAAGTAGGCAAAGGTCTGCGGGGCTTGGGGCCGGACCGGGTTGGTCAATTGGACGTAGGCCAAGGGGGTCACTGGCCCCTGCAGCTGCGTGGCCTGCAGCCCGGTCGCCTGGCCAAAGACTAAGACCCGCTGACCCCGTTCCCGGGCGGCAGCCACGGCCGGGGGTAAAGCAGCGCTATTCCCCAGTACAAATTCGGGGGCCCCAATCACATAAGTGGTCGCCCCAAACCGGGCCGCGCTATACTTATTGCGCGAGGTAAAGGGCAGGACCGCCGTCGCCTGCGCCGGCTGCGGGGCGGGAAAGGCCGCCTGCAGGGCCTGCATCGTGCTATTATCCGGGGCCAAGACGCTGAGCAGCTGGGTCAATTGGGCTTGCACCGTTGCCCTGGCTTGACCAGCCACGGGTTGCCACGCCGTGACTTGCATCGTATTTTCCGTAATCGTGCCGGTTTTGTCGACACACAGGGTATCAACCCGGGCCAGGGTTTCGATGCTTTTCATCTCGTGCAATAAGACCCGCTGCTTAGCCAAGCGACTGGCACTGACCGCCAGGGCCACGCTGGCCAAGAGATACAGGCCCTCGGGAATCATCCCCAAAATTGCGGCGACCATCGAGGTAATACTGTCGTGAAGACTTTCATGGTTGACGGCCAACCCCTGCCAAACCAACAGGATCCCGAGGGGCACCAACGCCACCCCAATCACCTTGATCAATTGGTCCAAGGAGCGAATCATTTCGGATTGCTCACCGTGGGGCGTCGCCTTCGCCGCTAAGGTCAGCTGGTTAATGTAGGCGGCCGCGCCGACCGCGGTCACTTGGGCCCGACACGCCCCGGCGACCACAAAGCTCCCCGACATCAAGGCGGTCCCCACCGACTTTTTGATTTCGTCGGCTTCCCCGGTCAACAGGGCTTCGTTGACCAAAACTTCGCCGGCGCAGACCTTGGCATCCGCCGCAATTTGATCACCGGTCTGGTACACCACGATGTCATCTAAGACCAGCTGATCCACGGCAATCTGCTGGCGCTGGCCGGCCCGGATCACGGTCGCGTGGGGGACGTTGAGCATCGTGAGTTCATCCAAAATCTTTTTCGCGCGCACCTCTTGAAAAATCCCGATCAAGGTGTTGGCGATGATAATCGGCAAAAAGGTCAGGTTGCGAAAGGATTGGACCACACACAGCAGCACCGTCAGCACCACAAAAATCAAATTAAAGTAGGTAAAGACGTTGGCACTAATAATTTGTTTGACCGTCCGCACGGGCGGCGCCACCGCTTGGTTCACCTGCCCAGCCGCCTGGCGCTGGGCCACCTGGGCGGCGGATAAGCCTTGGTTCGGATCGACTTGCTGCGGCATCTGACTGCCCCCTTTCTGGCTCGTTACCCTTATTTTATCATTTTTTCATCCCCACTGGCTTTAGCGAGAGGAGGCCCCCCTTTGGTAATAACAACTTTTTGGCACCGTTGGCAGGCCTGGCGCTTGCAGCAGGCTAGCCAGCGCTACTTGCGCCGTTATCCCGTAACGGCGCAAGCAACCTTACCAACCACCCTGGCCACCCAGCTTGCCACCTTGCGTCGCGAAGGCTGGGATTTTGCCGCCTGCCGCGCCTACGTCACGGTGCTAACTAACCAACAGCCTGCCCCGGCCCCCGCGGCGCAGTTGGACCGGGCGTGGCGTCAGCTCCATCGCGTCGGCAGCGACCTTTACACCACCATGCTGCGGGCCAGCCGGCTGGCTCCCGCGGCCAAACTGCGCTTAATGCTGACGGGGCACTTACAAGTGGCCGTTGATCCGCACGGCTTTTTACAGTTGAACGCCACCGGCCAAGCGGTGTACCGGTTCAGCGCGCAGCTCAACCCGCTGTGCGACTTCTACCCCCTGGTGCGCCAGCTGGTCTGCCAGGCTTACGGCCGGACTGGGCTGGGGCGTGATGCCCTGGGCCACCAACTCCATTGCTTTCGCTCCTACCTGGATCGGGCTGCCCTGGCCTACCTGCGCGCCTACCCCCATCCCCAGCCCGCCGCTACCGATTACCAACGCCTCTTGCAATTTCTCGCCGACCACCAGCTCCGTGCTGATTACACCACGAACGCTAGCTTGCACAACCGTACGGCTCAGCCCTTTACCTACCCGCACAACATGAAGGTCCAGCTAACTGCCAATGATCCGGCTTGGCGCTACAACCGTGGGCGGATGATCGAATTGATTGTCGATTTAACCAGTGAGCAATTCGTCTCCGAGTGGAATGCCTACCAGCACCACCGCCGTGCTAACGGTCAAGTCGACGCAAGGGGGCAGGGCTACCAAGCCGCCGAGCTGGCCCAAATTGCCAATACCGAGTCCTTTAATTATGGCATCCCCCACGGAGCGCACCGTGTTCCTTATCCCTACCGCCACACCCACCAACGGTTAGACGTTGACCATCCCCAGGACCCGGCCATCCGGCGCTTCGCCCTCACCGGCCGCTTACAAGCGCCAACCGGGCAAATTATTATCAAGGGCCAGGCCGCCTACCGGGCACCCAAGACGTTGGC
>HHCFJ05603__coassemble_448_pt1 | contig 28488 bp, 27 predicted proteins | sample HHCFJ05603__metabat2_low_PE_006 | metagenome-assembled genome bin HHCFJ05603 | reverse complement strand
TTTATTACCCTAATAACAAGCGCGCTGAGCGAGGAATTCCTCACCCAGCGCGCTTTTTTGTCAGCTAACTTTTTGACTGTATTGTAGTAAGAACAATTGAAAGAGTAACTCCGGCGTCCGGTTGGTCGTCTTGAGGGCTTTTTCAATCCGGACCAAGCCAAGATAAGCTTGGCTCAAGGCCGGTAAGGTAAAGCGCCGGACCGTTTGCGCGGCCAACTTAACCCGGTACGGGTGGACCTTGAGTTGCTTAGCCAGGGTCGCCTGACTCAGCCCGCGGGCCGTCAAAATTTTCACCTGCAATAACAAGCGGAACTGACTGACCAGAACCGCGTTGATCTGCAGGGGCTGTTGTTGGGCAGCCAATAATTCCCGGTATAAGCCCAGCGCCTGCTCTTGATGCCGCTGCAAGACCGCCGTCACCAGATCAAAGACATTTTCATCCAACGATTGCGCGACCAGCCCTTGCACGCTGGCTGAATCGATTTCCTTGCTCTGGTAAGCCAAGAGCTGCAACTGCGGCAAATGGGCCATCATCAGGCCATAATCGGCGTTCGTGCGCCGCACCAGTTCATCCAGGGCTCCGCTGCCAAAGTGAAAGCCGGCTTGCTGCACCCGGGACTGGATCAACCGCCGGGCATCCTGTTCACTCAATGGCGCGGCGCTGACCTGCACGGCCTGCTTTTTTAACGCCTTGACAACGGCCTTGCGCCCATCTAGCTTCTCGTAGGGCGCTAAAATCACCAACACCGTCGATGGTTGCGGGGCCTTCAGATAGTTTAACAGCAGCTCTGGATCCTGCTTGACCTTCCCCCGGCTGCCATTTCCGGTTAAAAAGGCCGGCTTGTTTAACAAGACTAACCGCCGCTCCCCAAAAAAGGGCGCCGACTGGGCATCGTCTAAAGCCGTCGCCAAGTCCGTCTCTTCCAAATCATAACTGCCGACGTTCATGACCCGCTCTGCTTCTGGCACTAGGGCCAGAAAAGCGGCCCGGGCTTGATCCAATAAGACCTGCTGGGTCCCTAAGACCAAGTATAGCGGGGCCGGGTGGGCATTTTTTAGTTGCGTGCGTAAGGTGGCAACATCCACGTCAGTTCACTTCCTTTCAATTTCGTCATCCAGGTACCGTGATTGCCCCAATAACGATAGGTAATCATCCCCCGCTGTTGGGTAGACCAAAAGGGAATCTGCTGGCGCTTTAAGGTCTGGATGGTGGATTGGTGGGGATGCCCGTAGCGATTCTTGCGGCCCGCGGAAATAATCGCCAGCCGCGGGTGCAACTGGCGCAAGACCGCGGGATCACTCGCCGTTTGGCTGCCGTGATGCCCCAATTTTAGGACCTCCACTTGCAGCTGGGGATAACGGTGAAGGACGGCCCGCTCTCCCGCCCGGTCTAAATCCCCGGTAAACAAGAAGCGCTGGGCACCAAATTTCCCCCACAAGACCATTGAATCTTCATTCTTCCCCTGGCCGGAGCCAAAGGGATGCAAGACCGTCAAGCGCAAGCCCGCCGGCTGGGAGTGATCCGTGACCGGGACCACCGGGATCGTTGCCGGCAATCGGCGAGTCAACTCTGGCAGCTTTTCCATCCCCTGGGGCACCAGGATCGCCTTGACTTGCAGCTGTTGGACGACCGTGGTTAAGTAACCAATGTGGTCGGCATCACGGTGGCTGAGGCACAAATAGTCCAGCCGGTGAATGCCCTGACTCTTCAGATAGTTGACGCTGGTCGTCAGGGCCCGGTCCCGCTGGGCCGGTTGGCGCTTTGCCCAGCCGGGGGACCGAAATTGCAGCTGGCCGCCGGTATCGATCATGATCACCTGGCGGTTCAACGGGGTGCGAATCAGCGCACAGTCCCCCTGCCCAATGTCGACAAAGGTGACCTCGCCGCTGAGTGGACAGTGAATCACTACAAAGCACAGTAAGTAGGCCCCCAGCAACCACGGCCAGCGGCGGCGAAAGCGGGCTTCCTCCTCAATCAAGAGCAGGGTGGCCAGCAGCAAACCGACCGCTACCACCGCAGCGGGTTTGCCAAAGTAACAGTTGCCCGGCAGCGCCGCGAGGCCCGTCAAAACGGCTTGTAATCGCTGCAAGCCAGCGTTTGCCAAGCTTACCACTCCACTAAAGCCGGGCCCCAGCAAAGCAATGACCAAGAGACCCGGTAAGACCACACTGGCAAACAAGGGCACCAGCAGCCAGTTGGCCAGCAGACTCAAGAAGTGGAATTGGTAGGCCGCATATAACAAGGGCGGCAGGCCAATTAACTGGATCGCCACCAAGCGGCGCCAGGCCGCCTGAAACTGGCAGCGACTGATTCCCCAGGCCAGCAAGTACGACAGCTGACCGCCCAGCGACAGCAGCACCCCGGGCTGCAAGAGCGAATGAAGAATCAAACTCACCTGCCAGCTGACCCGACTGGAGCAACCGGCCTGCCGGGCCAGTAATTGGAATTCTAACATCAAAATCGCCCGGGTCAGGCTGGTGGCACCCCCGCCCAGCACCCACAAGAGGGGCAGGGCGATAATTTCCAGCCAGGTGGTGGTCTCCCTGGTCACATGCAAGGCCAAGAGTCCCCCACGCAGCAAGGCCACAAAGACAAAGGCGTGCAGTCCTGACAAACAAAAGAGGTGGATCACCCCGAGGGTCTGGGCCGCCGTAATGGTGGGACCCAAGGCCGGATCATTTTGGCCTAACAACAAGCGCTGACAATAGCTGGCCAAGGGCTGGGGAAAGCGCGCCAAACGATGCGTCAGCCGGGCGCGCCAGCCGTGAACTACCGCCAAGGGGCTGGCCGGGGCCAGCGGGGTCAACGTCCCGCGGCCGCGCACTTGGTTGGCCACCCCCTGGGCGTTTTCATATTTTTGATAATCGAATTGGTTGACGTTGGTGGCGGGCAACAGGGGCCCCTTTTGTCCGGTGACCGTAGCGACCACCGGCGTCGTCAACTGCTTGATTTGCTTGACTTGGGCCGGTGAGGTCAACTGCAGACTGACCCGCACCGGCTCCTTGCCCAGCCGCCCGGTCGCTAACGCCAGCTGGCCATTGACCTGCCACGCGTCCGGCTGGACCACGACTTGGTAGGTCCCGGTCCGGGCCGCCGGCAGGGTCCGCTGCTGAATGACGGTCTGATGCAGCAGGCAACGCCCGACCATCGCCAGGGCCAGCAGCCCCACCCACCGCCGGCCCCGGGGGCAGCGCCACGTCGTCAATCGCCAGGCCAAGTAGACCAGGGCTACCCCGGCCCAGAGCTGGTGCCCCAACAGCAAGGCGGCCACCAAGGCGACCGCCACCGCCGCAAAGAAACTGCCAATTTGAAGCGTACGCTTAGTCCTTTAAGTGGATGTATTGGTCTAAATTGACCTCATCCAGGATATTGGCATCAAGTTTAATCTGGTGAAGTTTGACCCCTTTTAAGGTAATCAAGCGCATCGCGTAGTCATCATTGTGGTAATTGCGCAGGTAATTGATCTGGGTAATGCCGGCCTGCAGCAGACTCTTGGTACATTGCAGGCACGGAAAATCGGTCACGTACACGCTCGCGCCATCCGTTGAGGTCCCAAAACGGGCACATTGTAAGAGGGCGTTCATTTCCGCGTGAATCGTGCGGACACAGTGACCATCGCGCAAGCAGCAATCTTCATCGATGCAGTGCACGTCGCCGGCCACCGACCCATTATAGCCGCTGCCGATAATCCGCTTATCGCGGACCAGCACCGCCCCGACGGAGAGGCGCTTGCACGTCGAGCGCGACGCCAGCAGGGCCGCTTGGATCATAAAATACTGATCCCAATCAATTCGTTTCTTCATCGTTCTCCCCCCTTTAACTGGCTTGAGTAAACATCAATAGTACCAGTATAGCAAAGTTTTGGGGTCACACCAGGTTAAACCGCAAGTTGGTCCTTTAATTTTGCGACGGTCTTTTCACCAAAGCCATCCACGTTTTGCAGTTCCTCAATCGTTTTGAACTGGCCGTGGCTTTGGCGGTAGGCCAGGATTTTATCGGCCTTTTTGTCACCGATCCCGCTGATTTTCATTAAATCTTCCTTCGTGGCCTGGTTCAGGTTGATCTTTTCCTGATCAGCGGCCGTTCCCCCGCCAGCCCCCGCCGAATCGAGCGGGGTTGCGACCTGTTCACCTTGGCTCGGGACGTAGACGACTTGTTGGTCGACCAATTGCTTGGCTAAATTGACCTGGCGCATGTCAGCCGCCGGCGTCTGACCCCCGGCGGCTTTGATTGCCTCTTGGACCCGCTGACTCTTGGCCAGGGTGTAGACCCCCGGGTGGTTGACCGCCCCTTTGACGTCCACGACCACCTTGCCGGTATTAGCCGGCGCAGCTGATCCCGGCGCGGATTTGACCGGGGCCGACTGACGCTGTGGCAACACCGGTGGTACACTCGTCGTCTGGTGGTACCAATAGCCACCCCCACCAAGGACGAGGGCCAAGCCGATCAGCCAGGCCGTTTTATGCATCTCCCAGCTTTCCTTGAGCTGGGTTAAGAGTTGTTCCATATTTTTCACCCCCTTATCTTATATATACGTCAAAGCGGCCGATTTTTAACTTTTTAATTTGGAATTAGGGGGATTTTTTTCTGCCCTCCCCCAAAAGAAAAAGCACCACGGTGTTTTCACCATGGTGCACAAAACTTAATATGGCGCCGTGTCCTTGAACAGCATCCCGGTCGCGTGGAGCAAGATCTGGCTGGCCTGCCCGTTTTGGTACACGATCTGCGGGGTGAACTGCAAGCCCATGACCCCGTCGGCCAATTCAATCTGGGCGCGGGAGCTCAATTTGTCCTTGGCAGTTTCGTACAGTTCCTCATAGACTTGGGCGTCTAATTTTGTCAGCGTCAAGTCCCGTTCGACAACGACCGTGAGCAACTCCTGCCGTTCGTAGCGTTGCGGGTCAAGGATGTTAGTCGTCAACATTAACCGCATTGGGTCCCCCTCCTTGTTAGCGATGAGTTTGTAAGTACTTAACCGCGTCATTGAACGTTTTAACCGGCACGACCTTCATCTTCGGCGCGTATTTTTGCGCCGTTGCCTTCGCCAACTGGTAGTTGGTTTGGTGGCCTTCTTCGTATTTTAGGACCACCTTGGTCGGCTTGACGTAGGGCGCAAAGAAGACCGTGGCCCCTGCCTTGTGGGCGGCAATCACCTTTTTGTCGATCCCGCCGATTTCACCGACCTGGCCCTTGGCGTTGATCGTCCCGGTCCCGGCGATCTTGCGGCCGTGGCGCAGGTCCTGTTGGGTCAGTTGCTCGTATACTTGCAGGGCAAACATCAGCCCGCCCGATGGACCCCCGATCTGACCAGGATCAATCTTAGTCTTGATCTTGGTCGTGACCTTGACGTTGTCAGTCAGGATAATCCCGATCCCGGGCTTGCCGGTCGCGATTTTGACCAGCTTTTGGGTCGCCTGCTTGGTGCGACCGTTATGCAGGTAGGTAACCGTCAGGCGGCTGCCGACCGGGCGGTGGGCGATGTATTGCTGGTAGCCGGCCGCGTTGTCAAAATGATGGCCGTTGACCGCCGTGATCGTATCGCCAACCTTGATTTGGTGCTTGAAGCGCGAATTCTTTTGTACCGACAGGACGTAAATGCCCAGGTACTCCTTATGGTATTCCTGGTGGGCCGCCTTAAAGGCCACCGCGATCGCTTCATTGATCGCGCTTTGCATGTAGAAGTCCTGCACTTTATTGTAGGTCCGACTCGACTGGCCGCCCGTGACCGCCGCGGCTGATTCAATCGTCGTGTGCGGGGTCAATTTGGCCCAGACCCAAGTCGCCGGCCGGGCCTGCTGCAAGTAGACCGAGGTAATCATAAAACTCCCCTTGCCCCGATCGGGGTGATCTTTGACCTTAACGTAGGACTTGAGGTCGTCGGCGGTGCCGGGACTCTCAATGTAGCTGTTTAAAGGCCAAAAAAGGGCCCAGGCCACAAATAAAATGGCAAGCAGGCCCCCCAAGATCCGGCGGAGAATCCGCTTATCTTGTTTCGTGTTCATTTACTTTTCCTCCGTGGCTTGCCCCTGGTTGCGGGCGCTGATCCGGGCCTCTTCGCGTTCGTGCATCCGCTTGGCCAGGTCCGCCGAAATATTGGACGGCAAGAGGGCATCGATGTCGCCGCCAAAGCGGGCCACTTCCTTGAGCAGGCTCGAGGAGAGGTGTTGGTACTTCGGGTCGGCCAACAAGAAGACCGTTTCAACTTGATCATCCAAGAATTGGTTCATCGCCGCAATATCGCGTTCGTACTGGAAGTCATTGGTATTGCGCAGCCCCCGCAAGAGGTAGTCCGCCCCAATCTTGTTCATTAAATCCACCGTCAAGCCCTGGGTGGTAATCACCGTCACGTTGTCAAAGCCACTGGTGGCCCGCTTGACTTGTTCCACCCGCTCTTCGACGGTAAAGAGCGGTTCCTTGGCGGTATTGGTCATGACCGCGACCGCTAACTGGTCAAATAAGACACTCCCCCGCTTGATCAAATCGAGGTGGCCCAAGGTTAGGGGATCAAAGGTCCCCGGAAAAATTGCTACTTTCATGTTTATCCTTCTTTCCCGTTAAAATGATAAATCGTCAGCACCGTAATCCCGTAATCGTGGCGCCGCACCAGTTCAAAGCCCGGCAAATCCGCTGGCAAATTGGCTTCCTGATTGGTTTCCGCCACAATTACCGCCCCCGGATTAAGCAGGTCTAAGGCCACCATCGTCGTCAGGTTGGCGACAATTTTTTGCTTGGCGTAGGGCGGATCGAGGTAGACCAGGTCAAAATGCTCGTCGTGGGCGGCTAACAGCTTCAGTGCCTTTTCCGCATCCTGCTTAAACACGTCAAATTTTTCCGGGTGCTTGGTCGCGGCGATATTTTTTTGGATCGTCTTGATCGCCGCGTACTGGCGGTCAATCAAGACCGCCCGGTCGATCCCACGGCTGACCCCTTCAATACTGAGACCGCCACTACCGGCAAACAGATCTAAGCTGACCCCGCCATCAAAGTAGGGGCCGATGATATTAAAGAGGGATTCTTTGACTTTGTCCGTGGTCGGACGGGTCGCCATCCCCGGGACCGCACTTAACTTACGGCCGCGAAATTCTCCTGCAACTACTCGCATCGTTTATTCATCCTCATCTTGTGATTTATACAGGCCGGTCGATTTCAGATCCACCACGTCAGGATCCAGCGTTTGCCAGGGCGACAGTTCCACCCGTTTGACGTTGCGCAACTGTTTGATTTCCGGCAGTACCTTGGCCACTTGGGCATGATTCACGTACATCATGACGTAGTGAAAGTGCTTGGACACGTATTGGATCCGGCCATAATGGCGCAGGACCCGGACCACGCGGCGGCTAGTGATGTAGACGACGAGCCCTTGGCGCTCAGTCAATTCAAACATGGGCCATCTCCCCTTCCAATTTTGCCAGGGCCGCCCGCTCCTTTTGGCGACGACTGACATTTAAAATCAGGCCAATCGAGGCGCTTAAGACCAGCATACTGGACCCCCCGTAAGAAATAAAGGGCAAGGTCACCCCGGTAATCGGCAAGAGCCCGGAGACCCCACCGACGTTAAAGGCGGTTTCGACCGCTAAAAAGGTCGCCACCCCGTAGCAGAGCAAGCCTTCGTACATCTCATTGGTCCGCGCTCCTAAAATAATAATCCGGCAGACTAAGATCGCCAGCAAGACTAAAATCAAAGCGACAGCCACAAAGCCGAGTTCTTCGGCAATCACCGCCAGGATAAAGTCGGTGTTGGGTTCGGGCAGATAACCCATCTTTTGAATACTATTGCCCAGCCCAGCCCCGGTCAGCCCACCGTTGCTGATCGCGTAGTAGGAATTGACCAGCTGGGCCCCGGCCCCATTCTTGGTCCCAAAGGGATTCATGTAGGCAACAAAGCGGGCCGCCTTATAGCTGCCAGACCAGTGGTCAATAATCCAATTTGACGCCAGGGGCAGGCCGATCATTATGACCGCCAGGGCCGACGATAAAATCAGCGAGCCGATTTTCCAGGCCGTCGCACCGGCCAAAAAGATCACAAAGGCAATCGCGGCATTGATCGCCATCCCCCCGGTATCGGGCTGAATCACAATCAAGAACAGCAAAGCCCCCGTTAGGAGCGCCGGGCGCGTGTACATGTGCTGGTGACTGACCTGGGGGTGTTCATCGTAATTGGCAAAGTGGTTGGCCAGGTAAATAACCAGGTAAAACTTGACCACTTCGGCCGGCTGGATGCTGATGATCCCCAGGTTGATCCACCCCTGGGCCCCATTAACGGCCGCCCCAAAGCCCTTCACAAAGATCAAACTCCCTAACAGGCCCAGGGCCGAGTAACCCAGGAGCCGCGCGTCGCGAAAGACGTTCAAATTCATATTGGCAATCAAGAGCGCCCCGCTGACCCCCAATAGGACGTAGATCGTCTGCTTGAGCAAATAGGCCGTCGGCGAGCCCCCGGTCTGCATGCGAATCGCGGCGCTGGCCGAGTAGACCATCACAATCCCGATCGCACACAAAAGCAGGTAGGGCACCAGCAGCCACGGGTCGAGCTGGCGCATTTTTTCCTTTAATCTTCGCATAAAAACCCCCTTCTCGGGCACGTGTTGCCAAAATTATACCGCGAAACGGCGCAATGTCACGGAATTTTTCACCATGCAAAAAAAGAGGAGCGAAGGGGCCGCCTCCGTTCCTCTTAATCCGCTTGGCTTACTTGCTTTGCGCTTGCTTCTTGCGCTTAGCTGCCTTTTCCCGTGCGTTGGTGTTCAAGATTTGCTTACGCAAGCGCACGTTTTCCGGCGTGATTTCACAGTATTCGTCGTCGTTTAAGAATTCCAGGGATTCTTCCAAGGACAAGTGAGTTGGCGTCTTGATCCGGGCCATTTCGTCAGACCCCGCGGCCCGCACGTTGGTCAGGTTCTTCCCCTTGGTGATGTTAACCGTGATGTCGTTTTCGCGGCTGTTTTCCCCGACGATCATCCCTTCGTAGACTTCCGTCCCTGGATCGATCAAGAGGGTCCCACGGGATTCAATCCCCATCATGGCATAGGTCGTTGCCTTGCCGGCGTTCATGGAGACCAAAGTCCCCTTTTGGCGGCCTGGGTTCCAGTTCTTGATCACTGGGGCGTACTTTTCAAAGGTGTGGTTCATGATCCCGTACCCGCGGGTCAAGGACATGAATTCCGTTGAGTAACCGATCAGGCCCCGGGATGGTACCAAGTAGATCAAGCGGGTTTGCCCGTTGTCGGTTTGTTCCATGTTTTGCATTTCCCCCTTGCGCTTGTTCAGGGAGTCAATCACGGAACCAGTGTATTCATCCGGCGTGTCGACTTGCACTTCTTCAAATGGTTCGCATTCCACGCCGTCGATTTCCCGGTAGATAACTTGTGGCCGGGAAACCGCCAGTTCGTAACCTTCGCGCCGCATCGTTTCGATCAAGATCGAAAGGTGGAGTTCCCCCCGGCCGGAAACGGTCCAAGCACCTGGATCGTCCGTGTCGTCGACCCGCAGGGAAACGTCGGTGTGCAATTCGGCCCGCAGCCGGTCTTCCAATTGCCGGGAAGTAACAAATTGCCCTTCGCGACCGGCAAACGGCGAGTCGTTGGTCCGGAAGGTCATTTGCAGGGTCGGTGGATCGATCCGCAGTGGCGTTAAGGCTTCGGGGTGTTGGGCGTCAGCGACCGTTTCCCCAACGTTGATGTCTTCCATCCCGGAAACGGCAATCAGGTCCCCAGCTTGAGCTTCTTCGATTTCTTCGCGCTTAAGCCCGAAGAACCCAAACAGCTTGGTTACCCGGAAGTTCTTGGTCGAACCGTCCAGCTTCATCAACGTTACTTGGTCGCCGACCTTGATCCGGCCGCGCACGACCCGGCCGATCCCGATCCGACCCACGAAGTCGTTGTAATCCAGGATCGCCACTTGGAATTGCAGTGGTTCGTCGGAGTTGTCGACTGGGGCGGGAATCGTCTTGACAATCGTGTCAAAGAGTGGCTTCATCGTGTGTTCTTGGGTCGCAATGTCAGAGTCGTAACTGGACGTCCCGTTCATGGCCGAAGCGTAAATCACTGGGAAGTCGAGTTGGTCTTCGTCCGCCCCTAATTCAATGAAGAGGTCGAGCACTTCGTCGACAACTTCTTCTGGGCGGGCCCCCTTGCGGTCCACCTTGTTAATAACCACGATTGGCACCAGGTGTTGTTCTAAGGCCTTCTTAAGCACGAAGCGGGTTTGCGGCATCGTCCCTTCAAAGGCGTCGACGACCAGCAGCACCCCGTCAACCATCTTCATCACCCGTTCCACTTCCCCACCGAAGTCGGCGTGACCTGGGGTGTCTAAGATGTTGATTTGGTACTTGCCGTACTTAACGGCCGTGTTCTTGGAGAGGATCGTAATCCCCCGTTCCCGTTCAATGGCGTTGGTGTCCATTGCCCGGTCTTGGATGTCAAAGTGTTCTGGCAAGGTATCGGATTGCTTCAGCATTTCGTTAACCAAGGTCGTCTTACCATGGTCAACGTGAGCAATAATCGCAATGTTGCGGATATCATCACGCGAGGTCAAGTCTAATCTTCCTTTCTTCTCGATCGAATCGGTATTAACTCATAAAAAAACTGTGACGTCATGGTCACAGCAAGCCGGCTAATTGACAAGGGCGAAAACATCGTCCGCCACTTGCTTCGTCGCTACTAATACAAGGTTAGATGATAACACATCGAGTCCTTTTTCGTCAATGGCTTTTACCACTAATCCCAAGCCCTCGGCCAAGGCCCGGCCAGCGGCCAAATCCCACGGCTTCAGCCGGGATAAGTACAGGCCTAAGCGCCCTTCTAAGACGTTGATGATCTCCAGCCCCGCACTGCCGTACAAGCGCAGGCCGCTGGCGTTTTTGATCACCGCCTGGACATTGTGGTGATTAGTAAAGAGCAGGCCGTAATTAACATCGACCAGCGAACCGCGCAGGCCACGATCGACCGGTGGGGTCAGGAGGTGGTCGTTTTTAAAGACGCCCACGCCGGGGCCGCCGTGATAAAGGGTCTGGTTCATCACGTCCATAATGTAGCCCAATTTTGGCTGGCCGTCTTCGTAGCAGGCCAGCATCGTCGCAAAGTTTGTCTGCTGCTTGACAAAGTTCAAAGTCCCATCGACCGGATCGACGATGTAGACCCGGCCGCTGAGGTCGTGGACCTCATCGCCGAAACCTTCTTCACTGATGATTTGGGCGGTCGGGTCAATTTCTTTGAGCCGGGCGGTAATGAAGCGCTCGGTTTCCTTATCCACCGTCGTCACCAGGTCGTTGAAGGTCGTCTTGGCGTCAACTTCGTAGTGATCGGCCATCAAGGCCAAGGTCTTTTCTCTCGCCGCCCACATCAGGGTTTGTAATTGTGCATCCAACGTTGCCATTTGCCTACCCCCGTGCGGTCAAAGCAACCCGCCCCTGCGGATTGGCCAGCGCCGCTTGGACCACCTCGTAGAGCTGGTAGCCACTGGCCTGGGCAAAGTCGCGGCCGAGCCGTTTTTCCTCGCTCTTGGCTGGCACGACTTGCTTAAAGGCTTGGTAGGTCGCTTGGACCTTGGCCGCGGCCACGCCCCCTTCGTAGGCCGCTTCGACCGTATTCAAAAAGGCCATTACCGTTTCAATTTCGGCCACCGACCAGCTGGGGTCGAGCGGGTATGCATAATTTTGCTCCATGACGCCACGTCCTCTCAATTGCAATTTCTAATTATTCTACCATTTTTCCGGGCGCAAGAGTTAATCACACGCTTAATTCCCGGTAAATTTTGCCGCGGACCAGCGAAATCTTTGGCCCCCTGCCAATTTGTGATAAACTTGAAGAAGCAAGGTGCGCCCCTGGGCCACCATTACCAATCACTTTGGAGGGATTCAATTGTTTTTAATGAAGGATATTACGCGGGATGGCAATCCAGTCCTCCGCAAGCGGGCCGCCAAGGTCGAATTTCCGCTGTCCGCTGAAGACCGGGAATTAGCCCGGCAATTAATGGAATACTTAGAAATCAGCCAAGACGAAGAACTCTGCAAGAAGTACGGGCTGCGGGCCGGCGTCGGCCTGGCGGCACCACAAGTCGGTGTCTCCAAGCAAATGGCCTCCGTCTTGGTCCCCGCCGAGGAAGAAGGCGGCAAGCCGGTCTTTAAGGACGTAATCATCAACCCGGTGATCGTCAGTGAATCGGTCCAATACGGGGCGCTGACCGAAGGAGAAGGCTGCCTGTCCGTCGATGAAGACGTGCCGGGCTACGTGCCCCGGCACGACCGGATCACCCTCAAGTACACCGACGTCGATGGCAACGACCACACCGTCCGCTTGAAGCACTACCCGGCGATCGTGTGCCAACACGAAATCGACCACCTGAAGGGGATCCTCTTCTACGACCACATTAATAAGGACGCACCGTTTGAAGCCCCCGAGGGCACGGTGATGTTTAGCTAAATTACGGTTTAATGCCACGAAAAAAGAGGGTTCTCGCGCGGAGCCCTCTTTTTTGTTGTTGGCTACTCATCTAATGCCCGGCCGTTAGTTCAGGATCATCAAAATCATAGAGGCTGACCAGATTACTTTCACCAAAGCGATTCTTTTTCTACCAACCAAATTTGATCTTGCCGTAAATCACAATCCATGAGCGAAAGGGTATGGGTGGTTAAAATGAACTGATTTTAATCCAGGGCTTATTTTCCATCCTTAAGCAAAAACTAATGGCATAATAGAAACCCTAGCCATCAATCCTCAGTTAAGGTCTTGCTTGCGCGTGTTCTTTAAGCACTTCAGCTAATTTTACCATTTCCTCTTCCGCATCATCCGCCAAAGTAACACTTAAAACTAATGCTACTACCTCATCGTCATTGAAATTTAGCAAATAACCATTCTTGTATAAGAATAAGCTGGCACTTAGAAAGGCAGTGCGTTTATTTCCATCGGCAAAAATATGCTTTTTGGTGATTTTTTGCAAAATGTAAGCTGCTTTAATCCAAAGCGTTGGATACAATTCATGCCCAAAAACAACCATTTGTGGCTGTTCTACAACTAAGTCAAGTCCTTCTGGATATTGGATTCCGCGATAAGTTTGACCTGTTTTGATTAAAGCGTGTCGATTGATTTGGATTATTTCGTTTGCTGTGAGGTATTTCATTGGTCTTTAAGTCTTTCCATCGCTCCAGCGTTCTTGTTGTATAACATATCGATAATTGCCATGGTTTCCTGGTTTACTTCTTGTTTTTTGCGAAAGATAATGCTTGATCCATCAGGGGATACTTCTTTAGTAAATTCTGCTCCCGGCTCTACATTCAATATTTCCTTGTCTTGCTTCGTTAAACGCAAACCATAAGAGTTCCCGGTTTTGAAAAACTTTGATGTTGTACTAGCCATCTTACTACCTTCTTTCTATTTATCGTAATTACATTATACTTTTATGTAATTACAAAATCAATGTGGTAGATAACTAAGCTTGACCACGAAGCTACATTTTACGTTCGGCGTTGTTTTCTACGGGTTAAGCAAGTATAATAAAAATAGGTTAACCAAAAAGATATCAAGAATGCGCTTAGCCGGCGATTGTTTAGTCGCTTTTCCCCCATACAGGGGGCTGAACCTTTAGGATGGTACCATCAGTCACGATCCCCAAACGCTTTCCCCCATACCGGGGGCTGAACCTACTAGAAAGGGCACGGGAGATCAAGTTTTTTACTTTCCCCCACAGGGGGCTGAAGTTGCACTCTACTAGGGTGCGCATAAGAAAAGCCTAGCACCACTTCATTTCCAGTGGGCTAGGCTTTTTCGTTTGCTGTGGGGGTTAGTTACGTTGCTTTTTGCGAATTCCGAGTAATGCCAACCGTGCACCGCCAATTGCTAATCCGGCTAAAAGCATCGCTGCTTGCTACGGCCCAGCATTTGTTTCTTGGGTACCAGCAGCCGTTGTTACTTGCTGCACAGGGATAGTTTACTCAGCAACATTATTTGGTTTGACAATGGCTTGGTAGTTAATCGTAATAGTTTGATTTTGTGTGTCGTCAGTGACCGTAACTGCTGCGACCCACTGTGGGGATGCATTATATCCAGCAACTGTCGGCGCATCGCAAGCAGCCCACTAATCCGTTGACCATGGTCCATAAGTGACTTGACCAGTGACAAAATCAGTTGTCTGCGTCCGTTTCAACAGTGCCACTTGGGGATGGCGATTGGACCACTAGGCAAGTTAACCGTCATCACAGTATCGTCATTAGCCACCATGACGTGTTGGTTAGGTACCTCGTACTTGGTTTGATCAATGCTAGTTACTGACAGGCCAACTGTTTCTCACGTGACCCCTGAAACCGGGATGTCATTAATCACTTGCCTTACCACCATGGTTTTTAAAGCGTTTATAATCACCATGGTAAATAATACGCAAAATCTCGATTTCTGGTCGGGTATAAAAATTTTCCACTGTCATGATCTTCTTTTGATATACCTTCGGCAAATTAAAATTCTCTTTCCGTGAATCCAATACTCGATAAACCAAGAGTTGACCCGGAAGTGCCTTATTTAAATATTGTTTCGTAAAACTTCTAGCAGACCGGACGCGTAGGACTTCTTCTTGTAACAAATCGACACGAGAAAATTTTAGCGCGTGATGATCTAACAAGACATCTAAAATCGCTTGTTCCGCACTTTTCTCTGCTAATAAGGCAATTAAATTATTCATTGCCATTAGCCACCGCCTTTCGCGTTGCCTTCCTTAGTTTAAGGTAAGCATCGTATTGAGGCGCGGTTCCGCCCAGATAGTTTAAGTCAAAGACTTCCGTTCGATTTAAATCTTGACGCACATCAGCCTTAGAGTAGCGCTGCAGTTCGATTCGTTCATCCCGTCGAGCTAGATAAATCGCATCCCCCCGCTCTAAATCATCTAAAATTTCCGAGTAATGGGTGCTGAAAATTAACGTCGCCCGGTTGGGATTGGTCTTAGGATCCGTAAAATATTCCAAAAACGTCCGTACAATCGCGTGTGGTTAAAATGATTTTCCAATTCATCAACAAAATATTTTCAATATTGAAAGAAACTAAAAATCCTAGAACATTTCAGCGTTCCAGGATTTTGTTACATATCGGCAGAAAATCAAATCAACTCTTACTAGGACCGTTTCAATATCACTATTGCCCCTGCCGCGCGTACTTGGCCTCGACCGCCGCCTTTTCCGCTTTCCACCAATCGCGGTGCTCAGTATACCAGTCGATCGTGTGCTGGAGCCCAGTTTCAAAATCAGTGAATTCTGGTTCCCAACCCAGTTCAGTCCGCAGCTTTGTGGCGTCGATCGCGTAGCGCAGGTCGTGACCTGGGCGGTCCTTAACTTGGTCGTAGGCATCGGCCGGTTGGCCCATCATTTGCAAGATCAATTCCAAGACGTCCTTGTTGTTCTTTTCGCCGTCGGCCCCGATCAGGTAGGTTTCACCGATCTTGCCCTTGGTCAGGATTTGCCAAACCGCCCGGGAGTGGTCATTGGTGTGGATCCAGTCGCGGACGTTCTTGCCAGTCCCGTAGAGCTTTGGCCGGATCCCGCTCAGGATGTTGGTAATTTGGCGCGGGATGAACTTTTCGATGTGTTGGTACGGCCCGTAATTGTTCGAGCAGTTCGAAATCGTCGCCCGCAGGCCAAAGGAACGGACCCAGGCGCGAACCAGCAAGTCCGAGCTGGCCTTAGAAGACGAGTACGGGCTTGAAGGCCGGTAAGGGGATTCCGGGGTAAACTTTTCACCCGGCCCTTCGCCGTGGCCCGGCAGATCTTCACGCAGCGGTAAGTCACCGTAAACTTCGTCGGTCGAGATGTGGTGGAAACGGACGTCGTACTTGCGGGCAGCGTTGATCAGCACCGAAGTCCCGACAATGTTGGTTTGGATAAACGGCGTTGGGTCAAGGAGCGAGTTATCGTTGTGGCTTTCCGCCGCGTAGTGGACGATCGCGTCAGCGTCCTTGACCAGGGAATCAACTAGGTCGACGTCGCAGATGTCGCCGACGACCAACTTGACCCGGTCCGCCGGCAGGCCGGCCAGGTTGGCCTTATTCCCGGCATAAGTCAATTTATCTAGCACAGTCACGTGGACACCCGGGTGGTTATTCACGACGTAGTGGACGAAGTTGGAGCCGATGAAGCCGGCGCCCCCCGTCACGATGATGTTTTTGTACATAAATCATGCCTCACTTTGTTTGATTTAAAGCGGTTAAATCAGAATCCTTATCTAATATAGTCGACTTGGGGTGAAATTACAAATTTCGTTACAACAAAAAAGCTTAGTTTCAGTCTGCGCCAAAACCAAGCTCCTTACTACTTAATTCTAATCTAATCGGCCAGCCACTTGTTGCACGACCAAGGCCGCCAAATGGTTTCCAAGTTGAACGGCTTCATCAATCGGCTGACCTAATGCTAATCCCGCAAGCACACCACCGCAATGCGTATCGCCCGCTCCAATCGTATTGACGACGTTGACTTTTTCTGCGGGAATAATTCGTTCCCCCTGGTCATCAAACAAGCAGGTTCCTTGGGCCCCTAAGGTCAGCATTACTGGCTGTTGCGTTAGGTGATACAACGTTTTTAACCGGCTTTGCCGATCAGTTCCCTTGGTCATAAAGGCTAGCTCATCTTGATTACAATGAATCATCACCCCTGGTGACAGCAGGCGGGCTAAGATCGCTGGCTGGATGTGTTTGATCCGTGGTGACGCATCAAATAAGAGCGTTGCTTACGGCGCTTTTTGCGCCAGCACATCTAGAATTACCGTGGTCGCTGCTTCATCTTCCGCTTCATAGCCACTAAGATAAACATAGTCGTATTGCGATAGCGGTAGCTTTTCAAACCACGCCGGCTCCCATTTTTGTTCAACCCCAGGCACCGTCAGAAAAGTCCGCTCGCCATTGGGTTCCACCATGCATAGATCCCAACCATTATCCACCCCCTGAACTTGAAGGAGCAATGGAATGTGCTTAGCTGCCATGGCTTGACGGACTACCTCTGCATACTGTCCTTGGCCGACTGGTACTAACAGATCACTCGAAACTTCAGTCCGCCGTAAAGCACCATCAACATTAAAAGCACATCCACCAACAACTGAGCTAACTGGCATCCCGGTAACATCGCCACCCGCCGTTGGCAATTGAGGAACATTAACAATTACATCGACAAAAGCAGCTCCGATTACTAACACTCGTTTAACCATGTGACGCAGCCCCCTTTGGTTTAGAAATAATCGCAAAGAGGCCCATGACAATAATCGCAACTAAGCCAGCCATGAAGACGGCCAGGCTACTATTATCGGCAAAGATCCCCCGAGCAAACAAGCCCCGGTATAAACTGTTGCTAGTAAATAAGAAACCAGTAATGGTTGCAATCACCCATGAAATAATCCCGGGCCAATTGTAATGGACTTGCGAATCAGCTCGCATTAAATTAATATCATAGCCCCGTTGACGGTAAAGAACTGAGTCGACCAAGAAAATCGCCACCCAAGCGGCCAAACAAATCCCCAGGAAATTTAAGAAGAGCTCAAAATTACCCAAGAAGTCTCCTGAAATAAACAGGACATAGACCGAAATAACAACGATGATAATCCCATGTAAGGTCAACGAAGTCCGCTGCGAAACTTTAATTCCAACCGTCGCCAAATTGATCCGGGCCGAACGGAAAGAAACCAAACACTGGGGGATTAGACCACCAGCCGCAACTAAGAAGTACAGCGCCCCAAACCAAGCGGGGACCGCTTCGTACATTACTTGATACGGGTCACTCGCCGATGCCAAATGCGGTGAAATCGTACTTAAGAGAATCCCACCCGCCATTAATACGAACAGCGGGATCGCTGAACCTAGGGTTGTGTTCCAAAAAGTCGCGGCGGGTTTGGTTTGCGGATTTACATAAGCCCCCCAGTCAGCTGCTGCCATCGACCACGAAATACTGGATCCGGCTGCGATAAATGCCACCGCTGGCAACCAACCTGTAAGCCAATTTCCGGCTGGCATCCTCATGGCCACGTCCCAATTTGCCCGGATCAAAAAGAAACCCAAAATCACTAGAGTTAGCAAACCGAAAATCCAGCTTAACCAAGTTTGAATTTTCGCCAAGGTCTCCTCTTTAAAAATCCCCGATAAAATTACTAAACTGGCAAAAACCACCAAGCACAGCAACTTCGTAAAATTATTTTGGGGTAAGTGCATGGTTTTCAGCATTGCTGAGAACAGCAGGGTCCCGGTAATTACGTTAACTGATAGCCAACCAACCATGTTGAGCCAAGCCATCGCACTAGGAATCTTATTTCCGTGAGTGCCATAAGCCGCCCGACTGAGTTTAAAGGTTGTGACGCCTTCGCGTTGGCCAATCATAGCCACCCAGCCCGGAATCACAAACGTCAGCGCCCCAATTAATCCCGCACTCAGGGCCTGCCAAAAAGACAGGTGAAAGCTAACTACAATTGCCCCATAGACAAAACCCATGATCCCGACATTTGCCGCAAACCAATTGTAGAATAACTTACCTGGACTCAACGTCTTGTCTTGCTCCGCAACTTTGATCGTTTCTGCTTCCATTATGAATGCCTCCATTCATTTTGCATCAAGCTTGAAAAGCCAGCATTTGTTCCGCGAATCTGTGAATATTGTGTTGGGGATTTTTTTGATCAATTAACTGCCGCCAGGCCACTGGAATCTTATTGGCCCCTTGTTTAGCACCGCAAATCGCCGTTGCCATCGCCCCAATCGTATCGGTATCGCCACCCAAGTTCGTACATAAGTAAGCACACTGTTCAACATCACGGGTGAAGTAGGCAATTGCCACGGCGGCCGGAATGCTTTCCGAAACCATGGTACCTGTCCCTAACGTCTCATAAATCGCCTGACTAAAGCCAGCCGGATCATTCGCATGTTCTTTGGCCAGCCGCAAGCCGAGTTGCAACCGTTGATGGGTCTTAGCCGCCCAGGTTGGTGCTCCAAGTTTAAACGCTTCGTCGTTTACTGCTGAGGCATACGCTATGATTTGATCCCAATCATAGTCCGCCACTGCAGCCGTCACTGCGCCGGCAATCATCGTCGCCCCGCTGATGGCAACATCACTGGAATGGGTAATCTTGGTTACTTCGTAGACCATTTTAATCAATTCGGCCTGTTGAGATGGTTCAAAGAGCGCTCCAATCGGCGCAATCCGCATCCCGCAACCATTAGTCAAAGCGGTCTTAGTTACTTCATGCGGATCCTTGCCCTCCTTTACCAGCGTCAAAGCCGCCTTACTGCTTGGCCCCAAAACGTTGTTGTCCCAAGCGCCAACTTGATTTGCCCAAGCCATAATATGCTTGACTAAGACTTGTTGGTTAGGCTGCCAATTTGTTTCAATCAAGGCATCCAAAATTGCGAAGGCCTGATTGGTATCGTCCGTGTATTCACCCGCCGTAAAATGCTGGGCAATGTCGTTATCGCTAGTACCATCCAAGAATTCAGTAATGTGGCGACCAAACTTCGCTCGAATCTTTTCTAGGGGCCAGAGTTCGGTCGGCATCCCCATCGCGTCACCAATTGCCTGTCCATAAAGTACACCCAAAACTTTGTCCTTGTTTCGCATTACTACCACTTCTTCCTTAAATCCCTAGGGTCAACTTAAACTCAGCGTGGTCACTGTAAATAACCTTTACCTGTTCAACTATTTCGCCATCCATATCAAAAACCGTCCCATCTGCTTGAAGCAATGGATGACCGACCGGACAATCCAACAGCGTCGCTTGATTTTGCTCTGCCGCTAAAGCTGACATGCGGAGAGTTGAATTAGCTGGATGCGCATTGTAATTTTCGCGGAGCGTCTCATACAGAGAATGTTTAGCAAAATCAAACTGCTCTAACCTCGGAAAGGTATTTAAATTTAAAATCGACTCGTCCAAAGTTAACGGCGTAATTCCGTTCGCGTTCTTAATTGACCGTAACCGAACTAACGTTAGAAACGGGATTGCCCCGATTCGATTAACTTCTTGTTTAATTACCTTATTGACCGGAATCGCTCCAATCTGTCGTGCATAATCTGAAAAGCCATGAAAGTTAAACAATTTCACTCGAGGCTGTTTCATTGTTACAAAAGTCCCTTTCCCTTGCACTTTTTCAATCAGGTGCATATTTTTAAGGTCCAAAAGAGCTTTTTGAATAGTTGAGCGTGTCACCCCAAACTCATTGGCATATTCAGCTTCCGATGGTAACTTATCGCCGATCTCGTAATTTTTGAAAATATCCGTTTGGATGGCAGCTACCACCTGCGCACGTAAACTAGTTGGTTTTTGAAATGATGTCATTTTGGCGCCTCCTAATGATTACTTGAGTACTCAAGTACGATATACTCCTCCAAAAATATTTTGCAAGCGTTTTCTTGAATAGAAGTAAAAAGAACCTCAACCATTACAGTTGAAGTTCTCGAAACTTAAATTAACAATTTTTAGGCCCGTGTCAAACCACCATCACCACGCGCATAATAGCGTTGACCGTTGTACCAAACGTAAGCGTAGCGAGTCAATGAACCATCAACTTCATTGAAGTGAACCAGCCAACCGTTAATCTTGGTAAAGCCATGGATCATTTGACCATTACCAGCATAGTAAACAGTCCGCTTGTCTGGCAGGATGTACCAACCAGTTACCATGTGACCATCACCTGGTTGGAAGTAGTACCAGCCACCGTTAATGTTTTGTTCACCATAAACCATTTGGCCTTTGGCATTGTAGTCAACGTAACGACCATCTGGCAAACGAGTAATTCCTGTTACCATGTGACCATCACCCCAGTCAAAGAAATACCAGTGACCGTCAATGTTCCGTTCACCCTTGGTCATTGCTGCTGTAGCTGGGTCGTAGTAGATCATCCGCCCATCCTTCAACCGAGTGAAGCCAGTTGCCACTTGCTTCTTAGTTGCATCATACAGATACCAATTCCCATTAACAAAGTTTTCGCCATCCTTAAGGATCAGGCTACCATCTTTATCAACTTGGTAGTTAACGTTACCAAGCTTTACAGTCGTGGACGCTGCCATCGCGCCCTTTTGCGCTGGATTAAAGTAATTCAAGTTCTTAGTCTGACTGTTGTAGAAGAGACCTGACTTTTGCGTCCCCATTCCTTGGTCAAAGTAGTAAGTTGCTTCCTTGCCATTATTTTCAACCACAGTTTGCACACCATGCAACATTCCACGGCCAGACCCATCGTCCTTGACATCGTAGTAAACCAATCGCTTGTCCGGTAAAGTATACCATCCTTTAACCATGTGACCATCAACTGTGTCAAAGAAGTACCACTTGCCATCGATCTTTTGTTCATCATATTGCATCTGACCCTTGGCGTTATAGTAAATCGTTCGGCCGTCCGGTAATTTCGTAAAGCCAGTGGTCATAGCACCATCAGCCCCAAAGAAGTACCACTTACCGCCCATGTTAAGTTCCTTATTCTTTAACATTGCTGGCGTAAAGTAGTAGTTCTTATTGTTGATTGAAATCAAGCCTGACTTCATTCGGCCATCGCCTAAGTCAAAATAGTAGTTTCCTACTTTGTCATCCTTCTTCAAGTTTTCACCGAGGCCGTGGATCATCCCTTGCCCATTAGCGTTTTCATCCACATCATAGTAAACTACACGACCATCTGGTAACGTCTTCCACCCCTTGGCAACTTGACCGTTATCTTCAAAGAAGTACCAACGATCCTTGATCTTTAATTCACCGTGGGCCATGGCATTCTTGTGATCCTTAGAATCAGCATCAAAGTAAACAACCCGCCCGTCAGACAATTTTTGCCAACCAGTTAAAGCCTTCGCATTAGGATCCTTTGATTCAAATAAGTACCATTGGCCGTCCTTGCCCTTCCGCAAGTCCCCCTTGCGGTCCAGCACTACTTGACCGGTTTGCGTAGCGATCCCGTTCGCGTCAAAGGAGTAGGTCGCTGCCCCTAGGGTCAAAGTCTTGTTACGCCACATTTGGTAGCTTTCTGGATCAAAGTAGTAGGTCTTCCCATCGATTTGTTGCAGACCCTTCACAGCCTTGTAATCCTTTGGGCCAAAGTAGTACTTTTGTTGCACCTTGTTTTCGGTAAGTTCTACAAAACCGGTTTGCGCGGCACCATCCTTGCCAAAGAAGTACAAGAAGTCACCAATGTTTACCTTCTTGTCGAGCTCTGCCGTTCCATCATCGTTAAAGAAGTACAGCTTGTTATCAATCGTTTGTTGACCAATAACAGCGTAGCCATCCTTACCGAAGTAGTACTTTTGGCCGTTGATCGTTTGCCAACCCGTCACGTTATTACCGCTTTGGTCCAGCAAGGCCATCTTCTTGTTTCCATACGTTACCAAGGTCAAGTTGCCTGGGACATTCAGGTATTTAACGTTAATCCCATCCTTGGTAAAGAATTCAAGCTTGCCGTCAATCCCGTGCCAACCAACGTAAGCAGCCCCGGTCTCGGTGTCAAAGTAATACTTGTTGTCACCAATCGTTTGCCACCCGGTCTTGGCCACGCCAGTCTTTTCATCAAAGTAGTACTTGCTGTCCTTGATTACTTGCCAACCCGTCTTTGCTACGGCCGTCTTTTCGTCAAAGTCGTACACCTTACCGCCAACGGTTTGCAGCCCCGTTTGGGCGACGCCATCCGTACCGAAACTGTACGTCCTGCCATCGAGCGTGAAGATCCCGGTTTGAGCCACCCCGTTCGTGCCGAAGTTGTAGGTCTTACCGTCAATCGTCTTCAACCCAGAGACCGGCTTGCCGTCCTTGTCTTGCAAGGAAACTTGGCCGTCCTTGGTGGTTACCAAGACATTGCCGCCGTCAACGGTTTCCTTGGTCGTACCGTCATCCTTGGCTGGTTGGTTGGCATCTTGGTTCGCATTCGCCTTGTCGCCTTGGTTTGTTGCCGTGGAGCTAGCTTGGGCTGCGTCACCAGTCGTAGTGGTGTCAGTCTTCGTGGTATCGGCACCGCTTTGGGTCTGATCAGTTGTCGCGTCAGTCTTTGGCTGCTCTTGCACCGTGCTTGCGGTTGTAGCCGGTTGTTCTGGTTGAACATTATCTGCCGCGCTCGCTGCTTGGCCTCCAACCATCAGGCTCGCCGCCGTGATCCCGGCGACTAACCACAACTTGCCACTCTTATACATCTTAAAGTGCCGTTTGATTTCTGGCATTTGTTGTTTCATGTCGTACTCCTTTAAAAATTTCACTTATTCATCAAAAACATCCTAAGCTCAATACCCAAATTTTAGCATTTCCCGAAATCGCCTTCAAGACTTCGTCACAGATCCCTTGCCGTTGATCAAACAATCCCGACAAATTTGCATTTTTGTTCATATTAAAAGGGCGTCCACGACTGTGAACACCCCTTAAACTTAAATTCCGTATTGTAAATCGTGCGCTAATTTGGCTTGGGTGACCCCGAAACGCGCTAAGTAGCCGTATGGATCAACGTGGTCGCCCCAGATATTGTGGCTGACCCAATTGTGCGACTTGATCCCGCGGGTACCAGCCCCACCGGCATCCAAGGTCAGCGGAATGCCGAACTTGCCGGCCATGTCGCGAGCTAAGCGGACGTAAGCCGTGTAGTCCTGCCAGAACTGACTGGCGTTGTAAGTCCGGCCTAATTCAATTTGCACCGGCGCGTTGTGATTGGCCACCCGGCCGGCCCCCCAGGAGACTTGCCCGGGCCGGCCAACTTGGTACACGCGGCCGCCATCGCCGACCACGAAGGTGGTGTAGGCTTCGACCTTTTCCCAATCCTGCTTAAAGTAGTTGGCATTAGCTGCCCCGCCGGATTCGGTACCAACTTCGTGAAGGACGATGTAGTTGTTCGCCGCCGTATCTTCGTCCCCTTCACCTGCATTTAAGGCGTAGCGATAATCGATCGCGTAGTTGAGAATTTGCTTGCCACTGTTATCAAACCGGTAGGTGACCCCGTTGATCGTCGCCGTGCCAGTTTGGGCTTGGCCGTTATTTGGGTTGTAGTAGTACCAGTCATGGCCATCTTGGAGCCAACCCTTGGTCAAGTCCCCATTGACCCGGTTGAAGAAGTAGCCGTGGCCGTCAATCGTTTGGTGCCCATAAAGCATGTAAGCTTGCGGTCCGTAGTAGACCGTCCGCCCATCCACCAAAGTTTGCCAGCTAGTCTTGAGCTTGCCATTCTTGGCATCGTAGAGGTACCAGTGACCATTAATGGCGTGTTCACCATCGCCAGTGATTTGCAAGTTCCCCTGGGCATCCGCTTGGTAGGTTTGGTTGCCTAGCTTCACGGCTTGATCCTTCACCAGTTTGCCATCGGCGTTGTAGTACTGAAGTTGGCCGGTCGTAGCATCGTAAAAGAGGTCGTTGGTGACCTTGCCAATCAAGGTACCGTAAACCGGATCAAAATTATACAGGACACCACCCATTAAGTTGTAACCATGGAGCATCCCGCGGCCTTGGCCATTGGCATCGACATCGTAGTATACCTTACGGCCATCCGGCAAGGTTTGCCAACCCATCGCCATATGCCCATCGCGCTGATTAAAGAAATACCACTTGCCATCGATGTTTTGTTCACCGTACTGCATCCAGCCCTTAGGGTTATAGTAAACAGTCCGGCCATCTTTCAATTGGATAAAGCCCGTTGCCATGGTTCCATCGGCCTTAAAGTAATACCAATGACCACCAAAATTAACTTCAGCGGTTTGAACCATTGCGGGATTAAAATAATAAGTCTTACCATTTACGACTTGTAAACCCGTTCGCCGGGTTCCCATCCCTGGATCAAAATAGTATTTCTGCCCATTAATTTCACTTAAGCCGTGAAGCATTCCTTGGCCAGCCCCGTTAGCATCGACTTGGTAGTATACCAAACGACCATCTGGCAGAGTGAACCAGTTCTTGGCCATGTGACCATCGACTTTATCAAAGAAGTACCACTTACCATTGATATTTTGTTCGCCGTATTGCATCCAGCCCTTAGGGTTATAGTAAACAGTCCGGCCATCTTTTAATTGGGTAAAACCAGTTGCCATCGCTCCATCAGCTTTAAAGTAGTACCAGTGACCACCGAGGTTAACTTCAGCCGAGCGAACTTGAGCGGGTGCAAAGTAGTAAGTCTGACCGTTCACTTGCTTCAAACCGCTTTCTTGCGTACCATACCCTGGATTGAAGTAGTAGTAGTAAGTATCATCTGCCACTGTTTGCATCCCGTGAAGCATTCCTTGACCACTCACCGCGTGATCGCCTTTCTGTACATCATAGTAAACACGGCGCCCATCAGGTAATTGGTACCAGCCAGTCTTTACATCACCATTGACCTGATCAAAAAAGTACCACTTACCATCAATATTTTGTTCACCATACTGCATCCAATTGGTCTCTGGGCTGTAGTAGGCCAAACGATTATCCGAAAGATTTTGCCAACCATTTAACGGTTGACCTGCACTATTTTTCAGATACCAATGCCCCTGCTCATAAGATTCAGTGCCATTTACCTTTGGCGTGACCTGAGTTGGAGTTGAACTTGCTGCCTTAACTTCGCTCGCCGGTTGCCCATTATTAGCAGCTGTCTGAGTAGCTACTGATTGGGCATTCTCAGTTGACGATTGTGGAGCAACAGTTTGGGGCGTTTGCAGCACAGTTGTTGCCTCCGTCGTTGATGACGTAGGGGTCGCCGCTGATGCTAACACCGTGCTACCGAACAGTACCCCCAGCGTAGTAATGCCGGCTAGGAGCCAGTTCTTCTTCGCCTTATACAATTTAAACCGTTTCTTTAAGTCCATGGTTAAGATCCCTTCATTAATAATTCACATTCACGAATATCTTAGCATTCCCACCAAGGCGGCGCAATAAAAAAGAGCCCCGTCACAGAGCTCTTGGTAGCGTTAACGCCGGTAAACGTAGTAGTACGGATATTCATCGTAGGCCCAGTAGGAGAAGTACGGCAAATCTTGGACCGCCGTATTCTTTTGGCCATTGATGTAGTAATTGGTCGAAATCATCTTGGCATCCGCGCCAGAACCACTAACCACCCCGGTGTGACCAAATTCACCACCACTGTAGCCGCGCCGGCCCCAGATAATCACGTCGCCGACTTGTGGATAAGTGTAACCCCAATTTTCGTAAGCCAAGTGGTAGCCTAATTGCCGCAAATAGCCGTGCAAGCTATCAGTATTGTAGAGGGTCGCATATGGTACCCCGCTGGCTTCGTAAAGGGCTTGGGTCACCGAACCAGAACAATCGGCCGTCCCATCGCGTCCGTTCCGGGAACCATACATTGAGTAAGTGATCTTGCCAATCCGGTGGTAGAACCAGGACAACAGCCGGAAGGTGTAGGCATTGGTAATTTGGGCCCCGATCCCGGTATCAAAGATGTATTCATGCCCGTTCAGCCAGACATCCCCGCGGGAAGCATCACCGGTGGCTTCATTAAAGTGGTAGCGTTGGCCATTGATGGTTTGCCAGCCGTAGATCATGTGACCTTGACTGTTGTAGTAGACTAGACGGCCGCCAGGCAACTTAGTGAAGCCAAAGCTCATTGCCCCATTGCCTGGATGGAAGTAGTACCAGTAACCACCGTTTTTTAATTCATCATAGTGCATTTGCCCCTTGGCATTGTAGTAAACCGTTCGCCCGTCTGGTAGACGCGTAAAGCCCGTGTGCATATGCCCATCGCCCGGATCCAGGTAGTACCAGTGACCATTGATGTTGGCTTCGCCGTGATGCATTTGAGCCGTAGTTGGGTCATAGTAAACGGTCCGCTGACCTAAGGTTTGCCAGCCCGTCTTCAATTGGTTAGTCTTGGCATCATAGAGATACCAACTGCCATTTACTTGATTCTCTCCATTGGTTAATTGTAAGTACCCGTTGGCATCCACTTGGAAGGTCTTACCAGCCAAGGTCACCTTCATCGCCCGGTCAAGCTTACCGTCCAGTTCAAAGTATTCCAACTGTTTAGTTGTCGGGTTGAAATAAATCGTGTTCTTCAACTCTTGCCGGAAAGTCCCCAGAACAGTATCAAAACGGTAGAGCCGATCATTGATGACTTGATCACCATGCAACATTCCCTGCCCAGTACCGTCCTTTTGAACATCGTAGTAAACTTTCCGGCCGTCCGGCAAAGTATACCAACCTGAAACCAGATGCCCATCACGTTGGTTAAAGAAGTACCAGTGACCATTTAATTTTTGCTCACCGTACTGCATTTGACCTTGGCTGTTATAGTAAACAAAACGGCCATCCGGTAACTTGGTTAAACCAGTTGCCATTGCACCATCAGTACCAAAGAAGTACCAATGACCATTAACATTGGCTTCTTTATTCTTAGTCAAACTTGGGTTAAAGTAATAAACCTTGCCATTAATGGTTTGTAAACCAGTCCGGCGCGTCCCCATTGCTGGATCAAAATAATATTGTTGATCATTAACGGTACTTAACCCCGACCTTGGCCCTTGGTATCCAATTGATAATAAACCAACCGACCGTCTGGTAAGGTTTGCCAGCCCATTGCCATGCGACCATCGCGTTGGTTAAAGAAATACCATTTACCATTCAGATACTGTTCACCATATTGCATCTGCCCTAGACCATTATAGTAAACCGTCCGGCCATCTTTTAATTGAGTAAAGCCTGTCGACATTACCCCATTAGCATCAAAATTATACCAATAACCATTAATGTTAGCCTCTCGACCAGCGACCCGGCTTGGACTAAAGTAATAGGTCTTCCCATTAACCTGTTTAAAACCACTTTCTTGCGTACCCATTCCTGGATCAAAGTAGTAAGTATCTTTACCGACCTTTTGCATCCCATGCAACATCCCTTGTCCGGACACGGTTTGGTGCCCCTTTTGGACGTCATAGTAAACTTGACGACCGTCCGGCAGGCGGTACCAGCCAGTTTGGACGTCCCCGTTGACCGTGTTTAAGTAGTACCATTTGCCGGCCACGTTTTTTTCACCGTATTGCATTTGCTTGGTCTTTGGATCGTAGTAAGCTTCCCGGTTGCCCGACAGATTTTGCCAGCCATCTAAGCGTTGGTGATTGTTGTCTTCCAAGTACCAGTGGCCAGCTTGATTAACTTCCTTAGTTACCACTGGGGCTGCCTGAGTCGTCTGCGCAACAGCGGATGAAGCCGGAGTCGCTGAGCTAGTGTTAAGTGCAGTTGACGTTGGCGTCGTAGTTTGAGTTGGTGCTTGTGCCGTCACCGCACTCGTCGGATTTGAATTCGGCGCTGACACCGCCGGGGTGGCGGCGGAAGCCACCAGCGTGCTGCCAAAGAGGAGCCCTAAGGCGGTAATCCCGGCTAAGAGCCACTGCTTCTTGGCTTTGTACAGCTTAAAATGTTGTTTGCGTTCGTAAGTTCCTTCCATTGGTCACATTTCCTTCGTTTTAAGTTCATTTTCGTACCCGTTCATGATAATCCCGTGACCAGTGACTTTCAACCAAAAAACGAAATCATTTTTAAAAATTGCAAAAGAAAAGGACTAATCCTTTTTCCTAAATTTCAAGAATAAGTTAGCCACTGGACTCAAATAAATAATACTGACCA